>LULF01000016.1_pt1 | contig 79625 bp, 73 predicted proteins | sample 728221 | NCBI WGS metagenome assembly LULF01 (sample SAMN03860296, study PRJNA289734) | marine metagenome | biome: seawater column; feature: ocean; material: water; isolation source: Red Sea water column Station 169 - depth 500m | place: Saudi Arabia: Red Sea | collected 2011-10-15 | depth 500 m | reverse complement strand
GATCAGTGTAGTGGTATTCATTTTTTTAAAAATAAGAAAATAATTTTCTTTAGCAATGTCATTGATGATTTTGATGATAAAACTCTCAATGTTCTGCATAAATTGTATGGCCAGGTCGAGTCAAGGGTTATTTTTGTACATTTATTAGAAGAAAGTGTTTCAGAAGCAGAATTTTTGTGGATGGATTATTATTACTCTCAAAATTTACCAGATACTATGGCAATATCTTTCAAAAACAACAAATTTCAATATATACACTTAGGTGTATGAATTAAGATTAATACTATTAAAAGAGTTGTTTGTATTGATTAACTAGAATACTTCTTATTTTACATTTGAATATTAAAATAGCCTCCTTGATGGAGGCATTTTTTTAATGCACGCAAATTTTATTTTTAAAAAATTTTCGAAGACCTCTTTTCGGCGTGTAACAAGGCCAGCATAAGATGGACTATTCGGTTACGATAGCGACCTTCTTTTGCACTAAGTTGTTGTTAGAATCTTTTACAGAAACAATTGAAAAATCTTTAGTGATTTCTATTGAAGAAGTAACTGATGATTCCGAGGAATAAAGTTTACGTGACCTTTCCCCTAACGACATTCACGAGATGGCCCAATTAGCAATGTCTAAGGCCAAGTCGGCTCAAACTCCAAGTCAGTTTCGGGAGTTTGCCTCTACATTTTTGAATGCAACCAAGCTCTATGCACAACTCAATCCTGGCAACTTTAATCCTACAAGTGATATTGAACAAACTCATAGACATGAAGTAGCTGGTCTTGGTGATGAGGAACTACAGAAGCGAACCATGGATCGTGTGGCCAACATTGTAAAATTGGCCCTATCCCCATTCGGTAAGATTCCCTTTGATCAGTTACCTGATCCAATAAATGATCCTGAGAAGTATAAAGAATTTAGGAAGGAGGAGGAAGCACTCAATCACTTTATTAGAGAGAAGTTGAGCCAGATTTCAAGCTATCCACTTCCTGCTTGAATTGACGTAAAGACTATAGCACCTGTTAGGAACATACGTTTCTTTGTGGTAATTTTTACTGTTTTAGGTATCAGTAAAAACATAAATATATACATATCTGTCAGTACATAATCCTTATTATTCCAACAAGTTATATTTATAGTTCTTCAATTTACTTTGCCTGTCATTTTCTATTACTGGTACTCAGTTTTTCTCTTTTGTAAAAAATGGGCACTCTAAAGCTTTACACGACTGACATAAATAAAAATTGCAGATGACTATTTGGCATTGGAATTGCTTTATATAACTGTAGAAATATATTGCTAAGCATTTCTATAAGTTAGCCACTTTTTATGGGGATAACTTAGACGGATGTAAAAAATGTTTACAGTTTGAAAGAGATTAGGAGAGAGAACATGAATAGAGTTATTAGAAATCTTGCTTTTACAATATTTGCATTATACAGCTTTTCTTCTATTGCTGCTATGTCAGTCATTACTGATGAACAGCGAATTTATGATTATGACCAAAATATAAGTGCTCAGCTATTAGCTGCAAAGAATCAAGCTCAGCAACACCCTAAACTCTTTAGTCACTTAGAGGAAATAGTCGATTATATCAACCGTAGTGAGTTAGACATAGTTTACGTAGAGGGTGCAAATTTTAGAGGAGTACAAACTTCTGATGAAGCTTGCGGCTGCTATCAGATTTATCTAAACGTTGATTATTTTGATGCTGGGCCTATTAGTACACTTGTCCATGAATTTGAACATGCTAAGCATGAGATAATTTTAGGAGATCAGTTTTTCAAAGATCATCCAGAACTTGATGAACTAACAAACATCTTTGGTGGCTATTATTATGGTAATGAAGAGAGCTTGAAACAGCATCCTAAATTCAAAGAGGCCATGTTTGTTGGATCAGCTTTTATGTTTTACACAGAGTATCATGCATTCAAAATGCAGTTAGAGGCCAGAATGAATGGTATCAAGGATACAATTAGGCCCGAAAAAGATATTGTCGAAGTCATGGAGACCATTGCTAACGAATATTTTATAAATCATGGTATAAATATTGATGTCGATTATGTACTTGACCTTGCCAATAAGGCGGATACAATGTCTCCAAGTGAGTTCTTTCTATCTGTGCACCAAGACTCTGGTATGAAAAACAAATTTTATCAACTTCAAGGGTACTAATTTGTTCTCACTTTTGTTATAAAGTAGATAAATATCAAGAAGTTATTTAGGCGGCATAGGCGAGACAGTCGGTTCTAAAGTTGTCCACTTCTCTCCGCCATTTTTTCTAAGCTTTCTTGTATCTAAAATTATCTTCTGGAACAAATCTAGAACACAAGAATTGTGAACAACTAGAGTGGAACATCCTTAATTTAAGAGTTTAATCTTGTCTGCAATTTTAGAAACACTCTTTCTGATTTTAAGTTCACCATTTCTTAGATCAAAGTGTTCCCATTTCAGGTAGCATATCTCACAAGCACGAAGGCCACAATATAGTTGAATCCAAACTGCTAATCCATAATCCTTATTTTCATCCTTTTTAATATTCCTGAAATATGTATTGTAGAAACACTAACAAGTTTTAAATGACCAATTTCTGGAGCAATATAATCATGAAACATCTGGTGTTGTTTTTTATGCTAGCCATCACTTACTTCACAACCTTTTTGGCACCAATACTGGTTTATCGTAATTTTATTAGAAGAGTTTGCAATAAGATTTCCATTATTGATCTTATTCTTTATCTTAACTTCTTCTGCTTGAGCCTGTTTCTTTGTTGGAAAAACGTGACTAATCCATTTGCCATCTGAGCCACGAAGTTTAACTTGGTATGTGATACCTGTTTTGTTTTTAAACGTATTATTGCCATAAAAATTCTGCTTTTTTTAAAATACGATTTCAACACGAACTAACTAGTACGTGTCTCAGATAATGGGCTTATGAAAAAAAGTGATGAATTTGATAAGTTTTTTAAGAAGGTTGTAATTAACATCAAAAAGGCAAGGATGTCTAAGGGGCTTACTCAGGAAGATATGCTTAAGTTTGGTTTTAACTATAGACACTATCAGAAATTAGAAAGTGGCAAGCACTCCCCTAATTTAGAGACACTTTTTAGATTGGCTCAAGCACTTGAGTGTTCAGTTTTTTATTTTCTTAAATGACATCAAAAATAACGTAATAGATAATAAAGTGTTTAAAAGTAAATCATTTTTGATGTACTAGTTAGTTTATATAATAAAATACATCATTATTAATGTATTTTTTTAAAAAAAATAGAAAATATGTTAAAATTGATGTGTACGTACAAAAATTAACAAATATTAATTAAAATTAATGTATTATTTGAAAATATTTAAATTGTAACTCAAAATTAATGTTTTTTTATAAAATATTTGATAAATACATCAAAATTAAAGTAAAAATTATTTTTATTTCATATATTAAATCAATTTTGAGGTATTTTTAAGTAGAAAAATTAATATATTCTGATAAAATGATTATATGTGTTGGCCAACGCTTAGCATTGGCCTGAAAAGGTTCGTTATATGGTTCAAGAGTTAGACATTCCAAATATGATAAAAAGTTTGAGAAAGGAAAGAGGTCTTTCACAAAAGGACCTTGCAATGCTTTCAAATGTAAGTGTTGCTGTAATATCTAGAATAGAAAATGGTGACCTTCAAGTTAACGCAAGAAGTCTAGATGGTATTTTGCGAGTTTTTGGTTACTGCCTTGGTGGTGTGCGGCCAAAAGGCGGTTCAGCTAAATACGAAGAAGACATTTATGACAATGAGCTTTAATAGATGAGGCATATTGAATTCTCTAAAATTAACGAAGCAAGCGTATTCTTAAGAGGAGAGTATGTTGGTGACTTAGAAAAGAAGTCAGAAGATCACTTTGTGTTCTCTTACTCTGAGGCTTGGATTAAAGGCAAGGCAATAGATATTGCAACATCACTTCCAGTAAGTGGTGAAGGATATGTCAGTACAAAGTTGCATCCATTTTTTGACAACTTGATAGTAGAAGGATGGCTGCTAGGCTACGCAGAAAAAGTTTTTCATATAGATAAGAAAAATAGATTTGCGATGTTACTAGCTACAGGAGAGACAACCATTGGTGCAGTGAGTGTAAGGCCAATAATTGATGGTAGCGTGGTTTCTTTGCATGAGTTCTACAAGGAAGAGTTGGAGGATGGAGGGTTAAAGTCGTATGATGTTTCTAGTAATAGGCCCGAAGTTTGTCCTTATTGTTTGAATACACTAGAAGAAAAAGACAAAAAAAATTTTCACCTAAAGTGTTCGAGAAACATGTGGGGAACAACACGAGATATTAAATTGTTTCTTGAGGGAAAAAAACCTTTGAATTCTTTTCAGAAAACTGTTTATGGTGGCTCGGTGTCAGGTGCCCAAAGAAAAGGTTTATTTAGGCTTAATGGTAATAAATTGACACCTAACTCTTACGGGGCTCAATATATTCTAAAACCGCATGGTGATTATGATGAGTTACCTGAGAATGAGCATGCAACAATGATTATTGCAAACGAAGCAGGCTTTAAAGTTCCACCTGTTGTAATATTAAATGTTGAGAATGTCGGTAAAATATATGCTGTTAAGAGATTTGATATTGTAGATGGTGTATCTTTGAAAAAAGAAGATATGGCTCAAGTTTTGAAAGTTTTTAGTGAAGACAAGTACGAATCAAGTTGTGAAAAAGTTGCAAGGGCTATTATGGCACACTCATCTGCGCCAAGGTTAGACTTGGTAGATTTTTGGCGAAGGCTATTATTTTGTTATTTAACTGCAAATGCAGACATGCATTTAAAAAATTGGTCACTTTTAGAAAATAAAAAATTAAATAATCATTGGGAGTTAGCACCTTGCTACGACTTGTTGAATACTCGCATACCTATTCCTAGGGAATCTTTGGATATAGGTTTAACGATTAAGGGTAAAAAAAGAAATCTTCAAAAAAGTTACTTTGTGAAGTTTGCACAACAGTATGACATTCCAGCAAAAATAGTCGATAAGGGATTTGAGGATATTGAAAAATGGCTTGAAATAATAAAAAAAGTAATCCCAAAGAGTTTTTTGTCAGAAGAGGCAAAGGAAGAATATATCAATATAGCGCAAAAAAGGTATAACATCTTGAACGGTTGAAGTAATGGGCTAAATTTGGTCTATAGTGCTTAATAAAGTTCAAAATTAGAATATAAATCATGTTTATTTATTATATTAAATTTTAGGTAGTTAAATGTTTCTGTGACAATAAAGGCTATTCTTGTTTAGCGAGATTGAGAATCTCTTACCCTCCGCCATTTTTCTATATTTTCCATATCAACGAACATACGAAGGTGTGTCATAACCAACACTTGCATCTTCTATTCGTTTGAATGTGGATTGGGCTAGCCGACTAAAAAGTCATTTAGGCTGAGTTAGTCAATATTTTCTAGGTTAGTTGTATGCTGTATGCTCATTAAAGATTCTCCCAATAATATAAATCCACTAATAACTTTTTACCACTAATCTTATCTACTTTTTCAGTACCTTTGACACCTCCAAATCTCTTGGCTATTAGCTTTAGAGAGTGTTGATAGGTACGAGTAAGGAACAATTCCTGTGTATGTTTCTATCCAAGAATCAACCCAACTAAAAATAAAACTACATATTACGATACATCCTTCTAAGCTTTTGATGATTACTGTATCTAGCGTCTTTTGATTTTGTGCCCTTAAGCTTGTAGTGGTATTCATGATTAAGATAATTTTTATACAAAAAAGGTAAAATATGCATATATCACAAGCTCCAACCTCTCCTAAATTACCGGAAATTAGCTTTGAAGATTTTTTAAAGGTTGATATGAGAATTGGAAAAATTATTGAGGTAAAAGATTTTCCTGAAGCAAGAAATCCAAGCTATAAATTGGTAATAGACTTTGGGGAAGGAGTTGGTATTAAAAAATCATCAGCTCAAATAACAGATCACTATGATAAGGAGACTCTTTTAGATAAAAGGGTTATGGCTGTTGTAAACTTCCCTCCAAGACAGATTGGTAAGTTTATGTCGGAAGTTCTCGTTATGGGAGTTGCCGACTCAGAAAATAAAGTAGTGCTATTTGAAGCAGATAAAGATGTTCCTAATGGAGCCCGGTTGATTTAGAACTAATCTTTTTTGAGAAGAACATATCAAGAAGGTAAAAGCTTCTCTCTATATATCCTCAATTAGAATGCAAATTTATTTTTATCAGCTTTTTGAGATATATGTTTGTGAATTTCAAGGCTTAAAAGTACATCTCGAAGTTTTTGATATTTTAGTTTCGTGACAAATGGATATGATTTTTTGACTTGTAAATAAGGATAGTGCAGGATTTTTTTGTAAAGTAAGTCCTTGTCAAAATGATCCATTGACTGAATATTATCGAAAAAAAATTGTTCTAGATATACATCTCTTTGATTCGCACTTAAATACTTTTTAGGCTCAGGTTTAAAAATTTTAGAATTAGGAAGTTTCTTGTTTTTAATATCTTGATCGATAATATGGGTTTCAAATGCATAGGCATTAAATATGCTTAATCCAATAAAAACTAAAAAAATGGATATTAAATTATTCATCAAAGAACTCCTAATAATATGGGTTAAGCTCAATAAGAGTTAATGTTTCTTCATCCAGATCAAATTGATTTATATCAACATAACTAGAAATGTTATAATAATGATAAATGTCCTCAGGGTTATCTTGCTCTTCATGCCATGAAAAAGGCATGCCCCATAGTTGATAGGAATGATTATTAATAATATCAACTGCTCTTTGTGATTGCGAACTTAGAAAAGGTAACATTTCTGGATTTGAGGATAAAGAATGAGCAAATTGAGAAATCTCTGCCCTCGTTGCTGTTCGGAAGTCTGCTAGATTATCAATTGGTAATGAATTTAGAGATTCTTGTTTAAACATTTTAATGTTAAGAATGTTGTTCTGAGTTGTGATTTTATGCAAAACTAAGTCGTTAATAGACATGGGGCTTGATGATTGAGTGGTAATAAGATAATCAAAAGCACTTTTAGCAAGCTTTAGTTTTTGCCGATTTGTTCTTGTTTCATATAAATCATCACTAAGCTTTTTTAATTGATTAAAAGTGGATTCATCAATATAACTTTTTTGTCTCATGATATTTAGGGTTTTCTCTCTAAGTGCTTTTATGTCGTCAAGAGTCAGTGGTTGGTTTTGAGCTTGTAACTCATCAATTTCCTGTATAAATAATGTATACTTTTCTCCGAAAATATCAATAAGCTTGTTTCCAATATCAAGTTCTTTTTGATCCATATTTTGAACTTCTTTATTTATCTTAGATATATTAGTTTCTAAAGAATTGAGGTAGTTTTGGTTTATCTGATTTAATGTTTGTTCCGGATTATCACTATTTAAAATATTTTCAATAAAGTTTATTTTTTTATTGTTAGCTTTAATAAGTTCCTCTTTTTTACTTTCAAGATTATCTTTTTTTAAAGATTCAACTTGATCAAATAGAGCTTTTAATTCTTCTTTAAAGTAAGTTGAAATATTATGTTGAGCTTCACGCCAAAATCTTAACATAAGGGCCGTATTAGCGTCTGGCATTGAACGAGATATACTACCTTCTGAACAATGTTCAAACTGTTGCAAGAAATTATAAATATGACGAAGCTCTTCCGCCGACTCTTCGGTTGGGTGAGCCAGTTCTCCATCAAAGTATGCTAGGTATCGGGGATATAATTCCTCTTGAAATTGTTGAATTCGAGCATCGCACTCTTTTAGATTAAGCTGAGTAAAGCGCTGACTTGTATCGTCTAAGGTTGGTCGAAAGATATACTCCGTTTCAGCTGTATCCTCATCTCTACAATTTATCTTGTTAATATAGAGTCCAGCTTGCAAATAATATATATGCTCAAAGTTTCTAACAGCTCTTTCTAATTTTTTTTCATCTGCTAGTCTATAGAGGTGATCTTTATGTCTAAGAACTTCTTTGATATAAGATATTCCTGCAGGTTTATCTTGTTCCGGTGCGGTTCCATCATAGCCAGCTAGGATTCTAAGATTTGGAAAAATATTTCTCCACGTGTTTATTTTTCCTGGGTTAGAGGTATTACAGCCAAGTAGCATTAATGTTTGCATATTGTCTTTTACAAAGGGATTATCGGCAACTGCAGTTTGTATCTCACTTGGAGAAATATATCCATTATCTCCGCTGATCGCACCACCACCATTATGTCCAGATACGATCAAAGTTGAAAAAGGAGTTTTTTTCAAAAGTTCATAGGCTTTACTTTGATCAAAGGACTCATCTTGATTGGGATAGGAAATAAACTTTTTACCCAACCTTTTAGCTTCAGCTTTAGCCTCTGAAATTTCAATTTCATTTGAGTTGGTATCTATAAAAAGCACAGTCTCAGATGCTAATAAGGTATAATTAAAGCAAAAAAGGTAAAATAGAATAATTCTTTTCATTAGAACAATTATCGGAAGAATTTCTTAGATATTTAATAGTTTATAAATATTAGTTGATAATTCTATTTAACTTCCTTAACCGCCAAAAACATTGTCGCTATATTGCTAATGTCGTTTTTTGTATAGTTTTGCTTTTTACCAAAAAGCATGGGAAAGAAAATAATTCCGTTAATGATTTCGTTGAGAAACTCTAAAGTATCAAGGGCGGATTGATCAGAGTTAATATGGCCTGCCTCTTGATTTTGTTGAATCCATTTAATTGTGATGGTTTCATTTTTTATAACTTCTTCGATTTGTTCTTTTAATAGCCCTTCATCTTTAAGGTATTCAGAGAGGATAATCTTAGCTAGTTTAATATTGTTTTCTTTGAGTAAGGATTTCGCTTTTTGGGTGATGATATGGCAAAGCTGATCTTTAAGTGAGTCCGTCTTTTTAAAGTTAAATTCAAGTGCTTTTTGATTGTTTGAAATAAGATGAATAAGAATAGAGTCCAACAGGGAGCGTTTGCTAGGATAGTGTTTATAAAGTGTCCTTTTAGAGACATTGGCCCTTGTGGCAATTGAGTCCATTGTTGGGCGATCAAAGCCTTCATTGACAAATATTTCAATCGAAGCGAGGAGAATATCTTGTTTTTTTGTGCCACTAGTCATTGTAAACCTCTGGAATTATGAACTTCTAACTATATTATACCATTTTTGCCTTGAGTAGGTAAACGAATTAGTTTATACTCGGGGGTAAACAATGTGGTTTACACAATACAATTAAAACAAACATTTGATGAAATGAAAAAAACAGTAAAAGAAAATATTTTATTTAATGCGAGACTACTCTTTGTTGAAAAAGGGTTTAAAGGGACATCGATAAGAGAGATTGCTCAACACTCCCAAGTAAATATTTCAGCAATTAGTTATTATTTTAAAGGGAAGAAGCAACTTTATTTTGCGTGTATGGAGGAGTTTGGTGAGCAGTACTTAGAACTTGTAAAGATTCTAGACCAGCCAACTTTAACAGAGGATAGTTTTAAAAATAGCCTAGAGAATTTTTTGAAAGGCTTTTTATCAAGATACTATGCCAACCCCGAATTAATATGTTTAGTATTGAAAGAAATTGAAGCTCAAGGTTTTAAAAACTTTGTCATTCTCGAAACAGTATTTTTAAAAATATATAATGACTTAGTTCATTTTTTTCAACTAGCAAAAAATGAGCATTTAATTAAAGCTTCTTTAAGTGAAAAAATCCTTTCCCAAATTTTTATAGGTCTCATTTTACAGGCCATTAGCTTTGATAAACATCGACAGCAGCAGCTAAATGTTTCGTTGTTACATGATCAAAGTTATAGAGAGGAATATATCACAAACTTATTAGAAATTTTTATCGATGGAATTGAAAAAAAATAGGAGATATCTATATGCAAAAAATTCTTTTCATGAGCATAATTTTTTGTTTACACATAGGGCCGTATTTTGGAGTTGCTAGTGCGGATATAAATGAAGCTTTAAGTTTAGAGGAAGCCATTAGTGCTGGTCTAAAGCGCAGTGAAGATATTCAACAAAGCCAAATAGAAATACAAAGGGCAGAAGCTCAAATTAAAGAAGCGTGGTCGAGTGTTTATCCTCACTTATCTGCAAGTGTTCAACCTATAAGGCATACGAAGTCACAAGTTTTACAGTTTAATGGAAATGCTGTGCGTGTAAAGCAAGACTGGGAGTTATTGTCTTCGTTGCAATTAGAGCAAGTTGTATACAGCTTTGGTCGAGTTAGTCACGCACTTGAATTGGCAAAGTCGACAAGAAAAATGCAAGTTGTTGCTAAAGAAGTTGTAAAAAGAGAATTACGATATGCAATTGAGGTGGCCTACTTTAGTACATTAACAGCACAGAAAGTTTTAGATATTGCCAAGGACTCCTTAAAGAATGCTAAGGCAAATCAGTTAGCGCTCTATAAAAGGTTTCAAGGGGGGAGAGTTCCTCGATTTGATAATATTAAAATGGAGGCAGATGTTGCGAGTCGTGCACCTGTGGTTGCAAATGCCCAAAAAAACTTAGATCTAGCTTATTTACAATTAAACTTGTTAATTGAAAACCCAATAAAGAGTAGGCCAAAACTAACAACAAGTTTAGAGAAAATCTTTCCTAAGCTTTCATCAAAAGAACTCATAGAAAAAAGTTTAGATAATCCAACTCTTTTAGCTTCAGAAATTGGAGTGGACATAGCTCAAAAGAAAGCTCAATTAATTAAAGCTGAACATTATCCTGTGATAAGTGCATTTGGAACAATTAATCATAGTGGGACAGGGGATTCCATGCCACCTGATGATGATGATTTATTTAGTTCATCATCAATTGGCTTATCTATTAATATACCTATTTTTGAGGGAGGAGCTGTGACAGCAAAACATAAGCAAGCAGTTTTGGATAAGGTGAAAGCAGAAATTGAGCTTAAGAAAAAACAAGAAAAACTGCAAATGGAATTAGAAGCAGCTATTTCTGAGTATAAAAGAAATATTCAAACGTTTTTGGCCACCAAAAAAGCTACGAGTTTGGCCAAACAAGCTTATGCACTTACAAAGTCACGTTTTACAACAGGAGGTGCAACAAGAAATGATTTGAATGACTCGGAAAAAGCATTAACAAACTCAAGAATCCAGCAACAAACAACGTTGTTTGAGATCTATAAGAATAAGGCCGTAATTAAAAAGTTCACACAAAAGGTGGTGAGTAAATGAAAAGAGTAATATTTTATGGGCTTCTGGTTGTCTTGATTATTGTGAGTGTAAATTGGAAAATTGGCATTATTCAAGAAAAAAGAAATGCACCAACGATCTCAATTAGCAATGAACACTCAAAACATGGGGTGCCTGTCGAAGTCTATACTGTTGAGCGTAGAAATATAAATTTTTATAAAAGAATAACGGGTGTGGTTAAAGGCGATTATTTGGAATCGTATGTGTCTAAACTTTTATGGAAAAAAATAAAAAGAGGGCAAAAAGCCAAGGTGGTAGACGATGATGATATTGTTGTTGGAAGTGTAAGTTATACTGCAACAGAGCCCGACACGGAGACTGGTCTTTATAAAATACAACTTTCCTTAGAAAAGTCTCAAGCCAAAATCAATCAAAAGTTTGTCGTGGATATAAATACCAAAACATTAAAAGAGGTCTTGTGTGTTCCAAACATGGCCATTGTAACTGAAGAAAAAAATTCTTTTGTTTGGCTATTGTTGCCACAAGGACAAGTAAAAAAAGTTCAAGTACAGATTGGACAAAAGTCAAAGACCTACGCAGAAATAGAAAAAGGACTTACTCTAGCTGATAAAATTGTCATGAGTGGGATGAGTAAATTAAATAGTAATAAAAAAGTTAAAGTTGTAAATAAGTTAGGAGAAATAAAATGATTGAGACATTTGTTAAAAGACCGGCGATGACAATTGTTTTTATTCTTGTATTTGTCGTCTTAGGAATTTTTTCCTATCAAAAACTGATTATTGAGTCTACTCCAAGGATTGAATATCCGATTGTAAGTATAAATATGCCATATCCTGGAGCGACCCCTGTTGAAGTTGAAACACAACTCTTAAAAAAAGTTGAAGATGCTGTTGCAGAGATATCAGAAATAAAAAAAATTAATGGTAACGCATATGAAAGTTTTGGTATGCTGATGATTGAATTTGAAATCAAAGCCGATGTTAATAACAAAGCAATTGAAGTTAAAGATAAAGTTGAAGCAATTCTTAATGATTTACCTGACGCTGCGGAACGGCCAATTATATCAAAGTTTGACCCCTTAGTTACACCAATTTTTTATCTAACACTTTCATCGAGCACCTTAAATGGAAAAGAGCTTTATCGTTTAGCAGACGAAAAAATTAAATCACAGCTCTCTACAGTACCTGGTGTAGCTTCGGTTGATATTAATGGTGGATTAGAAAGACAAATAAATATAAAAGTAAATAGAAATCTAATGCAAAGATATTTTATAACCTTAAAGGATATATCAGATGCAATAGCAAAGAAAAATATTAATATTCCAGGTGGATCAATTACCCAAGGACAAAATGAAATAACGGTTCGCTTTGAAGGCGAGTTTAAAACAATCCAAGAAATGAGAAGCTTGCCTATTGTCACAAAGGAGGGCTTTAGTCTAAGGCTAGACGAAGTCGCCATCGTTGAAGATGGTGCAGAGGATATTGATACGGTCAGTAGATGGAATAAACAAGAGTCTGTAACCCTTGCTATTAATAAATTATCAGATGGTGATGCAATATCAATTGCAAAAAGAGCACGACAAGAGATTCAACGGCTTTCTAAAAGTTTGTCAAAAGACATCTCTTTAGAGGTTGCTTATGACTCAACTGAAAGAATAATTACTAATACGAATGGGACATTGGTAAATATAGCAATCGGGGTCGTTCTTACAGTAATTATTTTATTTGTGTTTCTTGGGAACTTTAGAGTCACTTTTATTGCAGCGACTGTTATTCCTACATCTATCATATCCACGTTTTTATTAATGGACTTTGCAAAGTTTAGTATAAATATGATGACTTTACTTGCAGTAGGGACGGCACTAGGAACCTTAATAGCAAATGCGATTGTTATTATTGAATCAGTTGTCGCCAAGCTTGAACAAGGCTTAGACTCACATCAGGCGGCTATTGAAGGAACACAAGATGTTGCATTAGCTGTTTTGGCTTCAGCGGGAACAAACTTAGTCGTTTTTACACCAATTGCTTTTATGGGGGGGATGATTGGTCAATTTATGAACCAGTTTGGTTTGACCGTTGTTTTTGCCACTATTTTTTCAGTCATCGCTTCTTTTAGTTTAACTCCAATGATGTGTGGAGCATTGTTAGATAAAAAATTAGTCGAACATGAAGATCATAATAATGATGGATGGCTCAGAAAAATTCTACATAAGTTTTTAGTACATCCTGTAGATAGGATTATGCTTCTTATTACAAATGAATATAAAAAAGTATTTGATTTTCTTTTTAGATTCCCTAAAACCTCTTTGGTTCTTATTGTTTTTTTTATTTTAAGTCCTGCATTTATTATGAAGTATATTGGAGGGGAGTTTTTTTCAGCATCAGATGAAGATGTCATTAGAATTAGTATTGAGATGCCACAGGGATCCTCGCTGGAAAAAACTATTAAAGCAGTAAAAGCAGCAGAAAATTTTATTGATGAAATACCTGAGGTTGAGTCATTTCTTTCCATTATCGGAGAAGATGGTTATGAAAATGCAAGTATAACTGTGAACTTAAGAGACTTGGAACTAAGAAATAGAAGTGACGTAGATATAATTAATACTTTAACACCTCAATTTGCACAAATACCTGACGCGATAATAACGATGGCCAGAGGTTCTGGGAGTGGGGCATCAGGTCAGGCAGATATTACAATTGATGTTCATGGTATTGAGTATGAGAAAATGGTGACTCTTTCAAAAAAAGTTGAAAACTTTATGCGTGAGTCAGGGTATTTTCGTTCAATAACTTCATCGCACAAGGAACCAAAGGAGGAAATTGTTTTTCATCCTAATATTCTTAAAATGCAGCGACTAGGTGTCTCAAATTCTAAGGTTGGTCCATTATTAAGAACAGCTGTAACGGGTGATGATATTGGAGTTTTCCGTGAAAAGGGTGAAGAGTACGATATTAATGTAACTATTGGCGATGAGTTCAAAAGAAATATTGATGATATTGCTTCGCTTTATATTGATACTAAAAGTGGACTACTGCCAATAAATAAGTTGGGTGAATTAAAAGTTCAAAAAGCTATTCCTCCGTTAAAGCGTAGGGATAAAAGAAGAATTATTCAGCTTGAAGGATATTTATCAAAGGGGTCTGCCAGTGAAGTTCAATCTTTTTTACAAGAAAAAATTGATACTATAAATTTTCCAGAAAATTATGGTTCAAATTTTACGGGAAGGGCCGAAAATATGGCCGAAACTGGACGAGAAATTGGAATTGCTTTTCTTATGGCGGTTATTTTAACTTATATGTTATTAGTTGCTATTCTTAATTCGTTTGTTCACCCTTTTACCATTGTTAGTGCTGTTTTTACTTCATTCGTTGGTGTTTTTTATATTTTATTTTTCATGGAATTTACAATCAATATTGGCTCAATGATGGCCTTTGTAATGTTAGTAGGCTTGGCGGTAAATAACGCGATTTTACTCTTAGACCAAACAATGGTTTATAGAAAAAAAGGAAATCAAATAATTGATTCTTTGTGGTCTGCAGCACAAGAAAGGCTTAGACCTATTGCTATGACTTCACTTGCAGTTATTGCTGGAACCTTACCCCAAATTTTCGATCCAAATGGTGTTAAGGCTTCGATGGGCGCTGTCGTTATTGGCGGGATGATCGCTTCTATGTTTTTTACATTTATTCTAATACCATTAGTTTATTGGTATCTGGAGCGCATAGTTAGTTATTTTAATAAAAAAGCCTAAGGAATAGGTCTATCAAGTGAAAGATAAAGAAAACTCAAACTGAGCAACGAGCCATCATAAGTGTTTGATTATGCAATTGCCTCGAGGCGCTAGTAGGGAGTTATTTTTTTTATGAAAGATTTCAACCTGTGAATAAACTCTACTAGTCAGACATCTATAAGTTTTGAATGATCAAAGAGTTATAGCATCTGTCTGTGAGTTTGAGTTTTCTATTTGATCACTATTGTAGGCAATCGATTTAAAAAAGCTTAAGGAATTTTTCTTTACAATGATAGTATTTTGCATTTAATATGCACTTGGCAGTTTGCGATTGTATTGCTAGGAATCCGCCAGGCCTGGAAGGGAGCAACGGTACTAGTATATACTTTGTGCAAGCTGCCACTTTCCTTTTAAGTACTTATTTTTTCTTACATCTTACTCTATTAACCATTGCGAATTGACATTGATTAACTGCTCGATTAATTTGGCCTAAAAAAAGTAAATAGAGAGAGTTAAAATTGAGTTATCAAGTCCTGGCCAGAAAGTGGAGGCCTAAATTTTTTCGTGATGTTAAGGGTCAAGAGCACATAACGCGTACCTTAATAAATTCTATAAAAAATGATAAAATTGCCCATGCTTATTTGCTTACTGGAACACGTGGAATTGGTAAGACGACGATCGCTAGAATTTTTGCTAAAGCAATCAAGTGTCAAAACTTATCGCAAGCAGGAGAACCTTGCCTTGAGTGTGAGTCTTGTCGGGATATTGATTCTGGTCAATCCTTAGATTATTTAGAAATTGATGGTGCTTCAAATAATAGTGTTGATGATATTCGAGATTTAATTGAGAATGTACAATATTTACCGGCAAAAGGAAGATACAAAGTTTATGTTATCGATGAAGTACATATGCTATCTGTTAATGCATTCAATGCTTTATTGAAAACCTTAGAAGAGCCACCAGAACATGTTATTTTTATTTTTGCCACAACAGATCCACAAAAATTAATTGGAACTGTTTTGTCTCGGTGCCAAAGATTTGATTTTAAAAACTCCTCTACTGAAGAGACTGTCAACTTGATTAAAGAAATTGCAAAAAGTGAAGGGATTGAGTTTGAGAGTCCATCTATCGCTTATGAGTTGGCCAAGCAAGGTAAGGGGTCATTTAGAGATTCACTTTCTTTGTTAGATCAGGTTGTAAGCTTGTCAGAAAGTAAGACTATCACAGAAGAGTCTTTACTCCTATCACTGGGGATAGCAAAAACAAAATCAGTTAATAAAACGGTAGAGTCTATCTTAAATAAAGATAAAGATCAGTTATTGTCCGTTTATAATGATGTTTTAAGAGAAAATATTGATTTGAAAATATTTGTCTTGCAGGTACTAGATAAGTTTTATTATTTAATAACTAATATCGATTCAAAAGGAAACTTTAGTGAAGATTTTGAGTTAGATGAGACGATCTTAAATAATGTCTCTTATATTGAAGTGTTATGGATCTATGAAATGCTTTCTAAAGATTTAGAGTGGGCCATTGCTTCAATGGATGCTGAGAAGGCATGTAGTTTTGTTATGATTAAAGCATGTTTGCGTGAAGATATTATTGAGCAAAATAATTCAAAGCTAAAAAAAAAAGATAAAGAAAAGCCCTCACTTAAAATGACTCACACAAATACGACTAATGCTACGCAAAAGCAGGTTGAGAGGAAAGAAACTCGTGAGCATATTAATTCTGATGAAGATCAGAAAAAAGAGAAAGCAGAACTAAGCCAAGAGCAAGATAAGTCCTGGGAAGGCTTTATAAAATATCTCTATCAACATCACAAATCATTAGCTATAAACTTAGAAAGAGGAAACTTGATAAATTCAAGCCAGTTGAATTCCTCTGAGCCTGACCTGGATATAGCCTTTAGTTCTGACTGTAAAATCTTTTATGATTTTTTAAATGATGATTTACATAAACAAGAATTAAAAAAGAGCATTGCAAACTTTTTTAATTCAGATGAACAAAAAGTAAAAGTAAGGTTTCAAATTTTAGATGATGTAGAAAAAGAAAAAACTAATTTTATGAGTTCAGTTGAAATAGAACAAGAACAACAAAGAAAAGAAAGTGACAAACAACGTGAAAATATCTTAAACAATAAATATATTGTTGAAGCAGAAAAGCTTTTTAATACGAAGATAGAAAAAGTAATTCTTAATAAGGAAAGTTAATATGGCAAACATGAATCAATTAATGAAACAAGCGCAACAAATGCAATCAAAAATGAAAGCCTTACAAAGTGAACTTGATGCTCGAGAGTTTGAGGCAAGTTCAGGCGGTGGAATGGTTACTGTTAAAGTCAACGGTAAACAAGAACTACTAGATATTAAAATTAATAAAGAATGTGTCGATCCAAATGATGTTGAGATGCTAGAAGATTTAGTTAAGACCGCAGTTTCTACGGCAATGAAGGAGTCATCAGATACTGTTTCAAAGGCCATGAGTAAAGTTACGGGTGGAATGAACATCCCAGGGCTATTTTAAGATGATTGAGTTGCCTGACTCTATTTTAAACACAGTTAAAAGTTTCTCAAAGCTTCCTGGCGTTGGGCATAAAACAGCTCTTAGACAAGTTATGAGTATGGTTAAATGGAGTGAAGAAGATTTGGCAGATTTTTCTTCAGCTGTGGAACAACTTAAATTTGTCAAAAAATGTGATGAATGCGGTATGTACGCTAATGAGTCTTTATGTGAAATATGTCAAACAGAGTCAAGAAAAGAACCGGCAACGTTATGTGTAGTTGAAACTATTAGTGATTTAATGGCAATTGAAAATAGTAAAGAGTACTCAGGCTTGTATCATGTTCTTGGTGGAGTTTTAAATCCCTTATTGGGAGTTGGACCAGACCAGCTAAAACTTGATAGAATCGCAGAGAGAGTCAATAAAATTAATATAGAAAATGTAGTTTTGGCAATTAATCCTTCTGTTGAAGGCGATGCAACTTGTTCTTACATAAAGCAACTGCTAAAAGATGTGAATGTAGAGAGAATTGGTTTTGGTGTTCCAATCGGTGGCTCGTTAGAGTTTTTGGATCCTCTAACTATTTCAAAAGCATTAGAGAATAGAAAGAGATTGTAAATGAATTTAAATTTACTGGTGAAACAGTTTTTTAATGAAAATGAATATAATAAAATATCAGACCGATTAGTAGTGATAAGACAAGATGGAATTACTTTGTATTCCAATTATGATAATAAATTTGAAGAGTCTTCTATCGGTGCCTTGGTGAGTGGATTATGGCAGGCAGCAGAATCTTTATCTTCTTTATTAAAAAGTGGACAAGATTTTTTTGAGTTTCGCCTAGGCTTTGATACTTCATCAGATGGTTTGTATGTTCTTCCTTTTCATATCATGGATGGGACTTATTATATTTGTTCAATTTATAAAGACTCACAAAATCCAGCTAAACTTAAACGTAACTTACGGCTCTTAAAAGAGAATTTGGAATTATTTTTAAGTGAATATACCTTAGATATGAATAATAATAGAAAAGGATATTTATTTAATGAGATTTCTGATGAAGAGATGGATCAACTTTTTTCATTTGATGGGATATAATTATGTCTTTTGTGAATTATCATACGAAAGAAATTAACTGCAAAATTGTTTATTATGGGCCTGGCTTAGGCGGTAAAACAACAAATATTCAACATGTATATCAAAAGACGGCTGCTAAAAATAAAGGTCAAATGGTAACTTTGAATACAGAGAACGAAAGAACACTGTTTTTTGATTTTTTACCATTAGATTTAGGAACAATTAGGGGATTTAAGACTCGTTTTCATCTTTATACTGTTCCGGGACAAGTTTTCTATGAGGCAAGTAGAAAACTTATTTTGCGTGGTGTAGACGGTATTGTCTTTGTCGCTGATTCACAAGTTGAAAAAATGGAAGCTAATATTGAAAGCTTTGAGGGCTTAAAAAATAATTTAGCTGAGCAGGGGCATGACATTGCAAAAATACCACTTGTTTTGCAATGGAATAAAAGAGACTTGCCTAATATCATTTCTGAGGTTGACTTAGAAAAAAAATTGAATACTTTAGATGTTCCTTCTTTTAGTGCAGTTGCAATAAAAGGAGAGGGCGTTTTTGAGACACTTAAAACAATTAGTAAACTCGTCTTATTAAATATTAAAGGCGGACTTGAGAGATAGAGAAGGAGTCGACACTATGGCATTATCTAAGAAGCAATTAGAAACTTTGAAAGATATGATCTACGCTGAGAGAGAGCGTATTATGAATGGTTTTGATGATATTAGTGCCGAAAAATATCATCTTAATAATGACGACAGACTAGATGAGGTTGATCAAGCTACGTCTGATTATGAGAGATCTCAGATGCTGAGGTTTAGAAATAGAGATTTATTTTATTTAAAAAAATTGGATAAAGCTTTAGGTAAAATGGAAGATAATGAATACGGTATTTGTGAAGATTGTGACTCAGATATTAAGTTTGAAAGATTAAGAGCAAGACCGACAGCTCAACTTTGTATTAGCTGTAAGGATGAGGCTGAAAGAGTAGAGCAAGGAAACTTTATTGCAAGGCAGTCTAAGTCCTTAGGAAAAAATGTTGATTTAACTCAAGCATAAGAGAGTACTCAATGAAAAAAATTGCAGTCATTGGTGGAAGTGGAATTTACAATATTGATTCATTTGTTGAAATTCAAGAACATTATGTGGAAACTCCTTTTGGAGCTCCGAGTTCTAATGTGGTTGAAATTGAATTAGATGGTGTTCGCTTTTATTTCTTACCCAGACATGGAAAAGGGCATAAATTAAGCCCTTCAGACATTAATTATAGAGCAAATATTTATGCTTTAAAAATGTTGGGCGTTGATACTGTAATATCAATTTCAGCTGTTGGATCGTTAAAAGATGATCATGCACCGAAAAGTTTTGTTATTCCATCCCAGTTTATTGATTGGACAAAGGGCTTGAGGGCAAGAACATTTTTTGGTGAAGGAGTCGTAGGGCATGTTTCAACAGCTTACCCAGTTGAACGGGCTTTACAGGAGAGAATTGCTGATGAGCTGTCAAAAACGAATATTCCATATTCTGTTGGAGGGAGTTATGTTTGTATCGAAGGACCACAATTTTCTTCAAAAGCTGAATCTGAAATTTATCGTAGTTTTGGTGCAGATGTCATTGGCATGACAAATGTTCCTGAGGCTTATTTGGCAAAAGAAGCTGGAATGGCCTATGCTACAGTGGCCATGGTTACAGATTATGACTGTTGGAAAGAAGAGCATTGTTCAGTAGAAGAAATTATGCAAGTTATGAAAGAAAATTATGAGTCCGCTCAATTATTACTTAAAAACTTGATTCCAAGTTTAGGGCGTAACCCAATCAGTTTTGAACCGGAAAATAAACATGCTGTTGTAACAAATCCAAATATTATTTCTAAAGAAAATCAAGAAATTATAGATATGCTAACAAACTGATGGACGAGCTTTATACAAAACATTATTCAGTTTTATATGAAGAGTGTTTAAACTTTTTCAAGCAAGCTAATTCAGAAAGTGAAACAAAATATTTTGCAGATATGACTTTTGGTGGAGGAGGTCATACCTTTGGAATTGTTAAAGAAATTAGTAATGCTAAAGTTTTTTCAGTTGATCAAGATCCAGATGCTATTAAAAATGGGAATGATCTCATTGCAAAATATGATTTAGAAAAGTCAGTACATTTATTAAAAATGAACTTTTCAAGCTTTCCACAGTGGGTAAAACTCAATAGACCTGAGTTAGGTTTTGATGGAATTTTAATTGATCTCGGTGTTTCATCCCACCATTTTGATAAGTTTGAACGAGGCTTTTCCTTTCGCGAAGATGCAGAGTTAGATATGAGAATGGACTATGAAGATGGTTCATTAGAAACAGCAGCGGATATTTTAAATAATTATACGGAAGAAGATATAGCAAATATCATTTTTAAATATGGAGAAGAACGTTTCTCACGTAGGATTGCCAAGGCAATAGTTGAGTTTAGAAGAGATAAGCAGTTAAGAAGAACGAAGCAATTAGAAGATATTGTTTTTCATTGTTATCCGAAAAATTTAAGACATAAAAAAATACATCCAGCGACAAAAACTTTTCAAGCTTTGAGAATTTTTGTTAATCAAGAATTAGAAGTACTCGAGAAGACATTGAATGAGCTTTTTGAATTGTTAAATACCAATGGTGTTTTGTCAGTTATATCATTTCATTCATTAGAGGATAGAATTGTTAAGCATAAATTTAAAGAAATTTTTCAAACAGACAAAAATACTGCTAAAATATTAACTAAGAAACCCATTTACCCAACGGAGAGGGAAATTAGGGAAAATGCACGCTCAAGAAGTGCTAAATTGAGGGTGATACAAAAGGTTGATCAAAGTACTCAGGGAGGAGTTCGTGGTACGAAAAAGAAAAAAGCAGAATCCATTCTTTAAATATTTATCAGACAAGTTATTTACTTCACATACATTACCGTTAATTTTTGTTGTTTCTATCTTAGGAATAATGTTTGTTCTTATTCGAATGAAAGGAATAGAGCAGGATTATCAATATAATGATATCGCCAAGAGAATAAAGGTGCAGAAAATACAAAATAAAGAGTTAAAGGCAAAAAGAGCAAGAGAATTATCCGTGAAAAGGTTAAAAGCCTATGCGAAAAAATATAATTTAAACGAGCCAGACGAAAAAAGAATTATTATCATCCCTTAATATATGAAATTAAAAATAACGACTGTTTTTATATTATTTATTATTCTCTTTATCACTGTATTGGGTAAAGCCTTATATATTCAGGTCATTAATAGAGATAAATTGATTGCATATTCTGAAAGCCAGATTGTGCGGAAAACGAAAATTTATCCTAAGCGGGGCTATATTTTAGACCGTAATGAAGCTCCCTTGGCCATTAATATTCAAAAGTACAATCTTTTTACCTTTGTGAAAAATGAAAAGAAACTTATAAGTGAGTTGAAAAAACTAAATAAAATTTTACCTGATATTAATGTTAAAAAAATCATTTCGAGAGTAAGAAAACGAAAAAAATTTACATGGATTAAAAGAGAAGTTGAACTTAATGAAGATCAGGTTAAAGCAATTAAAAAATTTGAAAGTGTTTTGGTTGAAAGTAAGTCTAGCCGGTTTTATCCAAACCATGAATTATTGGCCCAAACATTAGGTTTTGTTGGAATTGATAATGATGGTCTTGCTGGTTTAGAGTATGAGTTTAATGAAAAATTACAAGGTGAACCAGAAATTTATAAGTATTTTAAAGACGCTAAAGGTAGACCTGTAAAATTTAAAAGTGCTAATCTTGATAAAAGGGCCCATGACATTGTTTTATCTATTGATAAGGATATTCAGTCGTTTCTTGAAGATTACCTAAAAGAAGGTGTAGAAAAGCATGAGGCATTAATGGGGGGCGCAGCTGTTATGGATGCGACCACAGGAGAAATATGGGCAATAGCTAACTACCCAAGCTATGACCCAAACCACGCAAGAAGTAGTAAAAATAGAAAGTTGTCATTTGTCACAGATCCTTTTGAGCCGGGCTCTGTGTTTAAGACTTTAACCATTGCCTCTGCAATTGAAAGTAATATTGTAAGAGAAGATACAAATTACTTTTGTGAAAGAGGAAAGTTTCGGGTTGGTAATCATTATATTAGTGAGTCAGATAGTCGGCATGCGCATGAATGGTTATCTGTGGCAGAAATCTTAAAGTTAAGTTCAAATATTGGAACAACAAAAATAGCTTTTGATCTTACTTATCCAAACTTAAAAAAGACTCTTGATATGTTCTCTATTGGTAAAAAAACGGGAATTGAGTTACCTGGAGAGTCCAGAGGTATTTTAGACGATAAGAAAAATATCTCTCCCTTAAGATTAAGTAATATTAGCTTTGGTCAAGGCGTTGCAACTACAGGTATTCAAATGCTTGCTAGCTATAGTGCATTTGCTAATGGGGGATACTGGGTAAAACCCACTCTGCTTAAGGTTTCAGATCCAAAGAAAATTGTTTCTAAAAAGGTCATTTCTTCTAAGACAGCTGCTTCGCTGACTAAAATGTTAACTGAGGCAGTTGAAGATGGTACTGGAGATCGAGCAAAGATTAAGCATTTCCAAATAGCTGGTAAAACGTCTACTGCTCAAAGAGCAGATGGAAAGGGAGGATATTCTGGGTATGTCGCGGGGTTTATAGGTTATCCAGTAAATGTTAAGCGACGATTTGTCGTTTTTGTATATATTGATAATCCTAAAAAAGGATATTATGGAAATACAGTTGCAGCTCCTATCTTTAAAAAGATTGTTAAAAAAATCTTGTATAAAACAAAAGACTATACTCAATTGGCAAAAACTGAGTCGGGAGAAGAAACATTTGATGATATAAGTATTAAGTATTCTTCGCGTAGAAAAATCCAAAAGGGAATTGTCCCTAATTTGGTCGGCTTAGATAAAACGTCGGCTTTTAGAATTCTGGATTCCTTAGAGGCACAGTATGATCACAAGGGATTCGGAATTGTTCAAGAACAATCTCCTGAGGCGGGTGAGCCCCTTTCTAGCAACACCATCATTCAGTTAAAATTCAAAGCACCATCCTATGAGTGATCTTATAAAAAAATATAATATTAAGTTAACTAATGTAGCAGATATAGAATGGCTTGCTCAGAAATCAACTTCTCAATCAATTCTTTTTTATAAATTAGGAAAAAAATCAGAAGATGAGCTGCTAAAGGCTAAGGAGCGTCTTGGGGAAGCACATTTTACTTATTGTATTTGTAATGGATCTGTTGATTTAAATAAAAAAGGTTTTATAAGCGTAAGTGATGATGATTTTGAGAACTTAAAGGAGGCGCTTTTAAATTATTTTTATCCTCTTGCTAATGATGTTATTTTTTTGGGTGTAACTGGAACGAATGGTAAAACGACTACTGTAGATTTGATAAGGCAATTATGTTTGCTGCATAAAAAAAGTATCTTAACTGTTGGAACTTTAGGAGTTTATTTAAATCAAGAACTACAAAATAGCTTTCAATTAACCACTCCAGACTATATAGACTTACGAAAAACTCTTTTTGAGTACCGTGGACGCTATGAGTTTTTTGCCATGGAACTAAGTTCTCATGCTTTAATTCAAAAAAGAATTGGGGAGTTAAAGTTTGACTTGATAAGTTGGACCAATTTGACACAAGATCACTTGGATTATCATCGAAGTATGCGTGAGTATTTTCATGCCAAGATGAAAATATTTGATCACTTAAAAAATAAAGGGCAGGTTTTTTTACCTAAGGGTCAGGTTGATCTTTGTAAAAAAATTGAAGAAACACATAAGGCTTATTTAGTAGAACCTGTAGAAATAAAAACAGAAGGCTTTTTTTCTGTTAGCTATAATGTGGAAAACTTATCTTTAGCTGTGAATATGTTGAATAAATATTTTGAAATTTCATCTGAAAAATTCCAGTATTTAAAAATTGTTCCGGGACGTTTTAATATTTTGCCATGGAAAGATAATTTTATTGTGATTGATTATGCTCATACTCCTGATAGTTTAGAGTCTATTTGTAGAGAGTTGAAAAAAAACTTTTTGCATCATTCATTAATCACTATCTTTGGTTGTGGTGGTGATAGAGATAAGGCGAAAAGACCATTGATGGGAGCAGCAGCGCAAAAGTATTCTGACATGATTATTCTTACAAGTGATAATCCAAGGTTTGAAAAACCTGAAGATATTATTAATGATATAAAAAAGGGCCTAAAAACTGAGTATCATGTTGAAGTTGATAGAAGAGAAGCGATTGCTAAAGGATTAGAACTCGCGAATAAATCAGTTCTTTTAATAGCTGGTAAGGGTAATGAGAATTACCTTGATGTAAAAGGAACAAAACTAAGCTATAGTGATGAAAATGTTGTAAGGGAATTATTAGATGATCAACTTAAGTGAAATTGAAACTTTTAAAACTTTTAAAGAAGCTTCGTCACAGTTGGAAGATAAAGAATTGCGTTTCGATGTTGATAATCGTTTGATTAACACTGACTCAGTCTTTATCGCTATCGTTGGTGCTAAGTATAATCCTCTGTCCCATCTAGATCGTGTTGTTACAAGTGGATGTAAATATATCGTGTATGATCAAGCAGATAGTGACTTAGTTTCTGCGTACGAGGATAAATTATGTTTTATTCTAGTAAGTGATATCGAAGAATTTATTCAAGAGGCTGCGACACATGTGGCAAGGCTTTTTAGGGCGAAGAATGGACAAATTATCGCTATTTCGGGCTCAAATGGAAAAACAACAACTAAAGAAATGCTAACGTTTTTATTAACCGAAGTTGTTGGGGAACAGAAGGTAATTTCTACTCAAAAAAATAATAATAATCATTTAGGTGTCCCTTTTACATTATTTCAGATAAGGCCAGAAACAGAGTTTGCGGTTGTTGAGCTTGGAAGTAATCATCCCGGTGAAATTGAGCATCTTTGTCAGATACTTAATCCTCAGTATGGTATTACCACAAATATTGGTGATACCCATTTAGAGTTTTTTGGTGATAAAGAAAATGTTTTTAAAGAAGAATCTGTTTTATATAAATATTGCTCTGAGAAGTTCTATATAAATGAAGATGATGATTTTTTAAAAAAAATTAAGAAAACAAAAAAGAGAATAGGATTTGGTTATATGGCCGATGACTATACGTTCTATAATTTGGAAGGTGGGATTCAAGTTACAGAGGTAGAACTATATAATACACATATTACTGGTAAACATAATTTTTATAATTTAGCTGTGGCTTTTTTAATTGCTACCCAGTTAATTAAGAATTCAAAGACAGCATTGAAAGAAGCTGCAAAAAAATTTCGACCAACTCAAAATAGATCACAGTGGATAAAAAACAAACATCAAGATATTTTTTTAGACGCCTATAATGCAAATCCAACTTCAATGAAGGTCGCGATCGAGGGCTTTTTAGATCATATTGCCCCTATAGGGGCAAAAAAGAATGAGATATGCTTTATCTTAGGTGATATGAATGAATTGGGTAAAGACTCAGAGAAATTACATAGAGATATTGCTAAGTTTGTGTCTGAGAAAGAAGTTGATCTTGTTATTTTTGTAGGACGTTTTGCTCAAATATATGCCGAAAATTATCAGGGTAATCATAAATGTTTTGAGAAGGTAGACATTTTACTGGAGCAGATGCAGCAGGACTTATTAAAGTATAAATACTTGTTTATTAAAGGTAGTCGTTCTGTCGCCTTAGAAAAAATACTTAATTAGATTGGAAAACAAGTTTGAAATTGCTGCGCCGGGTAGCTTTTCATTGAGATTATCTCAATCTTACCTTTACAACTAGAGTCAATCCTCGATATAAAATAGAGTTAAAAATTTTTCTAAAGGATCGAAGTTTAGATGTTTTATCATATCTTGTACCCCTTAAGCGGCGATTTTTCACTTTTCAATGTATTTCGCTATGTCACATTTAGGTCATTTTTAGCCTTTGTTATTGCAGCATTCATCTCAGTATTTTGGGGAAAAAGATTTATTGCTTATATGAAGCTTAAGCAATTTGGACAGTCCATTCGTGAGGATGGCCCTGAGTCACACTTTAAGAAGAAAGGAACTCCAACTTTGGGTGGAATATTTATTATTGGTTCAATACTTACGAGTTCATTATTTGTGGGTAACTATAGTTCATATCCCTTCGTTATTACATTATTGGTTATGACATCATACTTTTTGCTTGGTTGGTTAGATGATTACTTAAAAGTTATTAAGAAGAACTCAGATGGTGTATCTGCTAAAGGGAAATTGTTGTGGCAGTTTAGTACTGCAATCGTCGCCTCTTATTTTTTATTAGAGCTAAATATAATCAACAGCAAGCTTTATATTCCATTTTTTAAAGAAGCGATTGTGGATATGGGATGGTTCTATATTCTTTTTGCGAGTATTGTTATTGTTGGCTCTAGTAACGCCGTCAATCTTACAGATGGTTTAGATGGCCTTGTGACTGGTCCTGTGATCACTTCGGGTGCTACTTTTGCTTTACTTGCATACGTAGCAGGTCATGTTGAGCTTTCAGCTTATTTATATATACCTTATATAGAAGGTACTTCAGAGTTAACGGTCTTGTGTGCAGCTATTGTTGGGGCGAGTGTAGGTTTTTTATGGTATAACTGCAATCCAGCTCAAATATTTATGGGAGATGTAGGATCTTTGTCATTAGGAGGGGCCCTGGGAATGATAGCAGTTCTTACTAAAAATGAATTTTTATTCGTCATTATTGGCGGTGTTTTTGTGATGGAGGCAATATCTGTAATTTTGCAGGTTGGTTCTTTTAAATTAAGAAAAAAAAGAATATTTAAAATGGCACCTATTCATCACCATTTTGAATTATTAGGTTGGCCTGAACCAAAGGTTATTGTTAGGTTTTGGATTATATCAATTCTATTATCAATTTTAGCCTTGGCCACATTGAAATTAAGATAATGAGGAGAAAAAATGGAAAAATATCGTGGAAAAAAAGTACTTATTGTAGGTCTGGGAAAGACAGGTTTTGCCTTAATTAATATTTTTAATCAGTTTGACTGTCAAATAAAAGTCACAGATATTAAGCCAATATTTGATCTCAATAAACCGGTGAAGAGGCTAAAAAAAATTAATCCAACCCCTCAGATGACTTTGGGAGAGCATAGAGAAGAAGACTTTATAGAGGCAGATGTTATTGTTTACTCTTCTTCTGTAAATCCAAATTTACCACAAATATTGAAAGCTAAAGAGCATGGGCGTGAAGTTTTTAGTGAGTTTGCTTTTGCTTATGCGAATTGTAATAAACCTGTAATTGCTGTTTGTGGCTCAAAGGGGCGATCAACAATAGCTCATATGATTGGTTATACATTAAAAATGGATCAAAAAAATGTTTTTGTTGGTGGGACAAATTTAGAACCATTCTGTAATTTTTTGATTCATCCAAATAAGGAATTTACAGACTATGTTGTAGTTGAAGTTTCACCTCTTCAGTTACAAAGTATGGACAACTTTCATCCGATTATGGCCGTCTATCCTAATATCGAAGAAAGAACGATTGAGGGAAGATTTAACACAGCTGGAGAGTATATTGAAAACTCTTTAAAGGTTCTTAAGGAGCTAACACCTGAAGATTATTTGATTGTGAATTTTGATAAATTATCGAGTAACTCTATTTTAAGAAATTCACAGGCACAAACATTTTGGTACTCAAGACGTTCTTTTGTTAAAATGGGTGTTATCGGAGAATTACAAGGAACACATTTTCATGAAAGAAGGATTCATAGTAATATCCATTATCACTCAGAATTTTCTGTGAAAAATATGAGAATTGTTGGGCAAAACAATCGAGAAAACTTGCTTGCTTCAATCACTGCATGTAAGGCATTGAAGGTAAGTGATCAAGCGATTCAAAAATCTATTGAGACATTTCCGGGAATTCCACATCGTATGGAATTTATTATAGAGCGTAATGGAGTTAAGTTTTATAATGATGCAAAGTCAGAAAAAATGGATGATCTTAAAGAAACATTAGAAAATCTTAAGCCACCAGTTATTCTGATTGCTGGAGGAAAAGATACAGAGCAAATGTACGAAGGTTATAGTGATATTATCCGTGAAAAAGTACGTTTAATGGTCCTTGTAGGAGAGTGTAAAGAGAGTATGAATAGATCCGTTGGTGATGCAACTCAAACATTTCTAGTTGGCTCTTTTGACGAATCCATATTATTGGCCTTCCAAAAATCACGAACTGGGGATACAATAATCTTATGCCCTGGTAATGAATCTACTGATATTTTTAGAGATTATGATGAAAAAGGGAATTATTTTAAAAAATTGATCTTTCAATTATAATTTCTGTTTGTTGAGATAATCTGCTATCATTAACTATAGGTAGCAGATTATGACAGCAATTGAAAAAGTCAAAAAATATTTTCTAGTTAATATAAGCTTGATTGTAATTCTCGGAATAGTGATGGTTTATTCCGCCAGTTATATCTACTCAAAAGAAAACTTTGGAACTTCAACTTATTTTTTCTTTAAGCAACTTACTTATTTACTTTTGGGAGTAAGTTTTGCGTTTGGCATTAGTAAAACAAAAATGAGCTTTTGGTACAAAAATATTTATTGGTTTAATGGAATTATGATTTTCATGTTATTTTTAACATTAACTCCATTGGGTTTAAGTATTAAAGGTTCTCAAAGATGGTTAAGTTTTGGCCTGTTTAACTTCCAGCCAGGTGAGTTTGTAAAATACACCGTATGCCTTGCCTCAATTTTTTACTTTAATAATTTTTCAATTTATACCACGAAACAAAAGCTTCAAAACTCTCTACATTTTTTGATTCCTTTAGTTTTGTTACTTTTACAACCAGATTTTGGAACTTTTAGTATAACAGCGATTCTTGTTCTTTTTAGTTGTTTTTTATCAGATTTTCCCCGTAAGTATTTTATCGCCCTTCTTTTTTCTGGAATAGCTGCCGGTGGAAGTTTGTTATTTGCAGCACCTTATCGAGTTAAAAGATTATTGGTTTTTTTAGACCCTTGGAGTGACCCACAAAATAGTGGCTTTCAAATAATTCAGTCCTATTTGGCTTTTGCCAATGGTCATATTTTTGGGCAGGGAATTGGAAATAGTAATGAGAAGCTTTTTTATCTACCAGAAGCTCATAATGATTTTATTTTTAGTGTAATTGGAGAAGAGTTGGGGTTTTTAGGAGTTTGTTTGGTTGTCGTCTTATTTAGCTCTTTTACGTTTTTAGGATTTAAACTGGCGTTAACTCCTAAGTCAAAAATTAATCAACAGATTATGTCTTGCTTGATCTTTTCAATTTCATTGCAGGCTTTTTTAAATATGGGAGTTGTATTAGGACTTCTACCAACGAAAGGATTAAATTTACCTTTCATCTCATATGGTGGCTCATCTTTATTTGCAAATATGATAGCGATAGGAATCATTATTTCTTGTATGAAAATTAAGTCACAAATATCTGATCCATTAGATAAAAACTCTACTCCACCTTTTACACAATCGGCTTTGGGAATATAAATGAAAAATATCTATATAGTTGCTGGGGGAACTGGTGGTCATATCAATGCTGCATTAAGTATGGGAGAAGCTTTTGAAAAGGATTATAAAATAAAGTTTTTAAGTGGAACACGATATTTGGATTATCAGCTATATAAAAACCACAATTGTTTACATTTAGAAACAAGACCATTACGTGGAAAAAATCTTCTGTTAACACTAGTCAATATTCTTTTTAATTTGAAAATTTTATTTAAAATTCTTTTTGAGTATAGCAAAACAAGACCCAAATTTATAATAGGAGCAGGAGGGTATGTTTGTGGACCAACATTATTGGCGGGAAAAATATTAGGAATTCCTATATTTATTATTGAGCAAAATGCCATTGCTGGAATGACGAATAAATTGCTTGCAAAGTTTTCGGACTTGATATTTACAAATTTTGAAAAAACAAAAGGGATAACACAAATAAAAAAAGTACGATCATTTGGAAATCCGATCCGGGCAAAGATTAAATACTCTAAAAATCAAGTGGTCAAAGAACTCAATCTTCTTGTTTTTGGTGGAAGCTTGGGAGCGGAGCAAATTAATGAAATGATTCGTATTTTACTTTCTCAACAATTTAACTTTAAGTTAAATATTTATCACCAAGTTGGGAAGAATAATAAATATGATGTCCCCGAAATAGATAACGACAAAACTTATCGACAAGTTGAATACATCGAAAATATGAGTGAAGCCTATGCCTGGTCAAACTTAATCATTTCTAGGGCCGGGGCTTCAACAATTTCTGAGCTTAGAGTTGTTAAAAGACCAACAATTTTAATCCCTTTTCCAAAAGCAACAGATAATCACCAGTATTATAATGCATTAGAATTAAAGAAAGAAAATTATAGTTTCATTGAAATATTAGACCACAAGAAAAGTGGTGATGAATTGGCAAGTGATGTGAAAAAAGCTATTGATGAAATATGGAAAGAAAAAAAATTCTATCAAAATGAGAGTAAGGAAACTACTCCTTCTACATTGATAAAGCAAGAGATTGAAAAATATGTTTGGAATTAATAAAGAATTAAAAATACATTTTATTGGCATTGGTGGGATTGGAATGAGCGGTATCGCTGAAGTTTTACATAACTTAGGATATCAGATTAGTGGTTCAGACTTAAGTGTTAATGCTAACGTGGAGAAATTAAAAGAAAAAGGAATTGAGGTTTTTAAAGGGCATCACAAAAAAAATATTTCAGATGTTCAGCTTGTCGTTTATTCATCGGCTGTAACGTTTGATAATCCTGAAATAATTGAGGCAAAAAATAATAAAATACCTATTGTAAAACGAGCTGAGATGTTAGCTGAACTTATGCGTCTTAAGTATGGTATTGCCATTGCTGGCTCTCATGGCAAAACAACTACAACGAGCTTTGTTTCAACAATTTTTAAAAAAATGAATAAAAAGCCAACTTGTATTGTCGGTGGCATTGTAAAAAACTTGGGTGCCCAAGCGTTAAAAGGTGATAGTGAATATCTGATTGCTGAGGCAGATGAGTCAGATGGTTCTTTTTTATATTTAAATCCAATTATGAGTGTGATTACAAATATAGATAATGATCATTTGGATTATTATCAAAATGAGGAAAATATAAAAAAAGCTTTTGTAGAATTCTCAAATAAAATACCTTTTTATGGTTGTATTAGTATCAATGCAAATGACAAAAACTCAGCTCAGATTATTAAAAATATTAGAAGGCCATATATTACTTATGCCATTAATACAAAAGAGATTTATATTGATGAAGTTGATTATTTGGCCAAAAATATTGTTCATAAAGAACAGGCATCATATTTCACATTACAACATGAAAATAAAGAATTTACGGTTGAAATCACTTTGTCTGGAGATCATAATATACAAAATGCTTTGGCGGCTATTTCTGTATCACATCAGGTAGGGCTTGAGCTGAAAGATATTTGTGAAGCGATTAGCTCCTTTGAAGGTGTGGGAAGGCGCTTTGAAAGTTTATACAGTGATGATAACCTAGTTATTATTGATGATTATGGACACCACCCAACTGAGATTCGTGCCACAATAAACACAGCAAAAGTTAAATATAAAGACAGAAAATTTATTGCTATTTTTGAACCCCACCGTTTTACTCGTACTAAAGAATTTTGGCAAGAATTTGTCGATAGTTTTGAGGGCATTGATGAGGTTTATATTGCACCAATATATGCAGCAAGTGAAGTTCCAATTCAGTACATTGACTCAGAGGTTTTAGTTAAGAATATTAGAGAAAAATATAATAATGCATTTTACCTAAGTCGCTGGGATGATGTAATAGAAATTATTGAAAAGAATAAACAAGATAAAACAGTTATTGTCAGTATGGGTGCTGGCTCAATAAGTCGGATTATGAGAGAAAAAGTTACAGAATGGATAAACTCAAAAAGCTAGTAAAAATTCAAGATGTGAACTTAAGGTTTGATGTTAATCTAGAAAGATACACAACGATAAAACTAGCAAAAACAGGTCATATTGCCATCTGCACAAGTGAAAAAGGACTCAGGGAGCTAATTTCGCATTTAAAGCATTATGAAATCAAGTATCATCTTGTAGGATGGGGAGCGAATCAAGTTTTAGTTAATTGTGATAAGACTCTTTTTATTAAACTAGACTTTCCATTTGATAAAAATATTTTTAATACAGATTCACATATTTTTGAATTACCAGCATCTGTTTCCTTGGGGCAACTTACATCAATTGCCATGAAAAAAAAGTTTAAAGGATGGGAAGTCTTTACGGGAATTCCAGGTAGTTTAGGAGGGGCAATTTGCATGAATGCCGGAACTTCCTTAGGAGAAATAGGTAATTTAATTGAAAGTGTAAGAGTATTGAGAAAAAATGGCAGTGTTGAGAGCTATAAGTGTACAAATGAATCATTTAAATATCGCCATAATTGTTTCTTAAATTCTGGTGACATTATTTTATCGGCAAAAATTAAACATAATGGTTATGATGAAACAATAGAGCAAACAATTAAAGAATATTTAGCTTATCGAAAAGATACTCAACCTTTAACAACTAAAAATTGTGGCAGTGTTTTTAAGAACTTACCTCATCATAAGGCAGGAGTCACGATTGATATTATCGGACTAAAAGGCTTTGGAACGAAAAATATATCAGTGAGCATGAAGCATGCAAATTTTATTGAAAACAAGGGAGAAGGTTCTGCTGCAGAATTTAAAGTCGTGATTGATTTGTTAAAACAAGAAATAGAGAGGCATTCAGGTTTTCAGTTTGAATTAGAAGTGAAAGTCTATTAAAATTAATATATGAAAAAAATGATTCTACTTTTGACATTAATATTATCTTTTCCAGGCTTTGCTGTTTCAGAGAAATATTTTGAAAATAAAGTTCATTACAAAACTTTTTTTGGTCAATGCCCTTCTAAAGTTGTTGGGCGACTTACTTTGACTTTGATAAGAGAGTTCGAAAAACGTAATTCATTATTTGATGTTAAGAAAAAAATTGTGGATGATAAATTGGAAGAGAAGTACTATTTATCTTCATATCAAATTAACTATGATCCTTTGCAGAAAATGATTAAATTTAACTTTGATTGTCCAAAAGCTTTAATGAAAGTTCAGATATATAAAAAAGATGGTGATGAATTTTATACAGCAGTATTGGTTGATAATGGTAAGCTTTATGACCCTACTTATGAGGTCATGTTACGTGCTGAAAAGAAAATAAAAGGCAAACTCCCACATTTGGCTTTACCAGCGGACCTTATTAATTCAAATTTGCACATGAAGTTGACTAGCTTGCTCAACCAATTTGGGGATAATTTTGTTAATAAAGTTTCAGAAGTCATTCTTAATGAAAAAAAAGAGCTGACTATTATTATGTCAATTGGCCGAAAGCCTTCTAGTGCCTTCTTGGGAAAGGATTTTTGGGAAGAAAAAGTTTTTAAATTGACAGAAATTGTAGAGTATATGGGAAAGAAAAAAACAATTCCTGCAGTCATTAACTTAACTAATGCCAAAAAGGTTGTCGTTAAGTTTTCTGATAAGTCATAGAAGTTATTCATAATTTGAAAAAAAAGTTGTCAACTTATTTTACGCATTTTAGAATTTTAATTAGGTGCACTAAGTTGCCCTTATTAATGCTGCAGAATGAATCTGTAACTGTGTAACAACAGTGAGAAAGGAATCTCTCATGAATGAAAAAAATTTAGTAGTTGCGCTAGATATTGGAACTACAAAAGTTTGTACAACTATTGGCTATCACGATCAAAATGATTTTGAGATCATCGGGGTTGGCTCACATCCAAGTTACGGCCTAAAAAAGGGATCCGTAGTTAACATTGATAAAACTGTAAAATCAATTCATTGTTCTTTAGAAGATGCAAAACTAATGGCCGGAGTCTCTGAGGTACACTCTGCGACTATTGGTATAGCTGGAAATCATATTTATTGCTTTAACTCATCGGGAGTTGTTGCAATAAAAGGAAAAGAAATTACAGAGGCAGACGTTAATAGAGTTCTAGAAGCCGCAAAGGCGGTCCTCATTCCAAGCGATAGAGAAGTATTGCATGTTATCCCGCAAGAGTTTCGTGTAGATAGTACGACAGGAGTAAAAAATCCTGTTGGTATGTGTGGATCTCGCTTAGAGGCGCATGTTCATATCGTAACTGGAAAAACGCCATTGATTCAAAATATTCTTAAGTGCGTAGAGGCTGCTGGGATTGAAGCTAATGATATTATTTTGCAACCTATTGCTTCTTCCCGTTCCGTACTGACTGATGAAGAAAAAGATTTAGGTGTGGTTTTAATTGATGTTGGAGGCGGGACAACTGATATTGCTGTTTGGAAAGAAGGAAGCTTAATTCATTCTCAAATTATTCCTGTCGGTGGAAATCATTTCACTAATGACTTAGCTGTTGCCTTAAAAATACCTCACAACGAAGCGGAAAGAGTCAAAATTAATCACGGTAGTGTTTTATCTGAAAGATTAAATCAACAATCACATATAACGGTTCATGGGCTATCTGGTACAAAGGCCAGAGAGGTAAGATTAGGTCAAGTGGCAGAAGTCTTAGGTGCTAGAGCAGAAGAATTGTTTAGTATTATTAAAAAACAAATTGATGAAAGAAACTTAGGGGACTTTATAACTGGTGGATATATTATTACTGGTGGAGGTGCCCTTGTTAAAGATTTGGCAGAGCTTGGAGAGTATATTTTAGAAAAACCAACAAAAGTTGGTTACCCTAGGCCATTTGGGGGAATGACAACAGTCATGCAAAACCCTAAATTTGCTACGGTTTTAGGACTTCTTTTAGAAAGTAATAAGGAAAATAATGGCACTCTTGCGCCAAAGAAAAAAACAAGTAAAAATATGGGAGAAAATCTTGAGGGGGATCTCTTTACCCGCTTCAGTAGTTCTCTTAGAAATGTCTTTAAAGAAATATTTTAATTCGGAGGAATATTATGTTTGAAGTAGCCGAGAATACAGAAACAAATTTAGGCGCAAAAATCAAGGTAATTGGAGTTGGTGGAGGCGGTTGTAATGCTGTTAACACAATGATTAGGTCGGGACTTTCCGGAGTTGAGTTTATTGTAGCAAATACTGACTCGCAAGCTTTGGCAGCCAACTTAGCTCCGACAAAGATTCAACTTGGTAATGATTTAACAAAAGGTTTAGGGGCTGGAGCTAATCCAGAAGTTGGAAGAAAAGCAGCCTTAGATGATTATGAAAAAATCTCTGAGTATATAGATGGTGCGGATATGGTCTTTGTTACTGCTGGAATGGGTGGTGGAACAGGTACTGGAGCTGCACCCGTTATAGCAAAACTGGCAAAAGAGTTAGGTGCTTTAACTGTTGGTGTTGTGACTAAGCCTTTTATGTTCGAAGGTAGAAAAAGAATGAAGCAAGCAAGTTCAGGTATTAAAACACTTGAAGAAAGCGTTGACTCTCTCATTACTATTCCAAATCAAAGGCTTCTGCAAATTGCTGGGGAGAGTTTATCTTTAGTTGATACGTTTAAAAAAGCAGATGAGGTTCTTCTTCACGCGGTACAAGGGATTTCAGACTTAATTAACAACACAGGTTTCATTAATGCTGACTTTGCTGATGTTTCAACCGTTATGGCAAATAAAGGTCTCTCTTTAATGGGAACAGGTATTTCAAATGGTCCTGATAGAGCAGTTAAAGCGGCAACAGATGCAATTAGCTCACCTCTTTTAGAGGATATTACCATAGATGGTGCAACTGGAATTATTGTTAATATTACAGGGAATTCGTCACTTTCAATGCATGAAACAAACGAAGCCATGACTTTGATTATGGAAGCAGCAGATGAAGATGCTGAAATTATCTTTGGAACTGTAGTCGACGATGAAATGGGAGATGAAGTAAAAGTTACAGTTATCGCCACTGGACTTGGAGGACAAGATGCACGTGCTTCGCAGCCATCAAGTATTTATACAACTCAGACTGCTTCAGAAACAAGACCATCAGCTCCAATGAGAGAAATGATGGAAACGCCTACGAGAGAGGAAAGTGCCCAAGCGTATGATGTTCGGTTAGATACAATTGAACCATCTCCAGAGATAAAAGAGGGGGCAGCACCTCAACATAATGAAGTAAGGCAAGAAGATACAGCTCAAAGCATTTCAAGAACAACAAGTTCACTTGATTCATTTTTAGGTGAAAGTCGATCAGATGAAGTCAGTGAAGAGCAAATAAAAAAAGATGAAATTGAGGAGTCAAGAGTAGAGACTAAATCTAACCTTTCTGACAGTATAAGAACAGAAGCGGCTAGATTTAATTTAACTCAACCTCAAGAAAGTTCAGCGGAAGCACAAAGTTCAAATACAAATGCGACAAGTTCAAGATCAAACACTGAATCATCAAAGGCAAAATCTATCGCCGAAAAGTTAGGCTTTATGAATTTTGATGATGATGAGTTTGATACTCCATCTTTTATGCGTAAAGATAATCATTCAAATCCAGACGCCTAGTTTTTTCAAATAATTTGAAAATATTTTAAGGATGAGCCTCACTAAAGTGAGGCTTTTTTATTTACACTGATTATTTTTTGCTATGTAAGCACCTAAATTGTCTTTTTGAAGGAGAATGAAAAGATCATCAAAAAGGGAAAACTTATTTAAATGAGTATGATTAAAACTTTCCTGAGAAACAATACAAGCCCCTAAATATGCTAATTCTTTAACATCTTTAAATTGAATGGTTTCATCAGTGATACTGTATTTTTTATCTTTTAAAGCAATGGAGTGAGTAAAGCCGTTAAGGTGATGAAACTGCATAAAATCTTTAAGATCAAAATGAGGATATGTATCTCCATTTAAAACTAAAGCATTATCGATACTATGACTTAAGAGAATATTTTTTACAGCACCGCCAGAGCCTAGAGGCTCTCGTTCTGTAACCGTATAGATGAGTGAAGAGTTGTATTTCTTTTTTGTTAAAAACTGGTCAAAGAGTTCATTCTTATCTGTTGTTGCTATAAGAATATTTTTAAAGCCGGCATTGAGAAGCTTATTAATATTCTTTTCTAGTAAGATTTCTCCATGAGATTCTGCTAGGGCCATCGGCGTCTTAGAATCATTATGAGATCCTGAGCATAAAATAATTGCTGTCTCAATTTTTGCCACAAAAAATTCCTTTTTTATTATCTATTTTAGCGAGAATCAGGAAAAGATCAATGCATTCTATTTATTTGCAAATTTAGCCGGAAAAGCTTTTTGGATCATGTTTGTGGGTATAAAGAGGGTGAAGGTTGAGATAATTTTGTTTTTATTTTGTTGATAATCAACTTTGATGAAACTTGGGATATTTTTTGTGATTAATTTTTTTTGTTGCTTGTAAATAGAGACTGAGTTTTCTGGTTCTTCAGGACTACTTTTAACGCATAAAAAAGCTGTCCAGTTTAGTTTATTATATAATTTGAGGTCCTGAGGACAGAAAGCATACTCATCAACTAAGGTTAGTTGTTTATCTGGATATATTTGGCAGCATATGGAACATACGCTTTTTTTTGATCTTTTGAAAATTGAAATAAATCTTAAAAAAGCCTGCTTCATACCATGTGAACAAGTGTTATGGGCTTATAACCCAATATGGACTTTGCAAAGGTTCTCGTTTTTATACGGACCTGTTCGATTGTAAAATCATGATCCCTTTTTTTATTTTCTACAAAAGCGCAATAATCAGCTAAGTCTTTTAGCTTAAGAAGTGATGAGTCAAACTCAGTAGGGAGTCCTTTTGTTGTAATCTCTATATGCTGACTTTTATGGTTTAAGGTAATGAAAATAATACCATTATTAGCTATTTTTCGTCTCTCACTGATCTTTTCACGTTCAATTATGAGATCATTGCCATGAATAATGTGAGGATCAATTGGGGAAAAATTAATGGGACGAAAAGTATTGTTTTTAAATTCAACTCCTTGGAAATTATTCAGATAAATAGTTTCAATTTGAGAGAAATGATGGTGGATAAAATCAATATGTTTTCTAAGAAAATATGTTTCACCATGAATAGGAATATAAAAATCGGGAGATATATGCTCAAGTAATTGTTTTAAATCTTCTTGGCAAGGATGTCCTGAAGCGTGAATTGTGTGAGTTTTATAGTCAATAATAGATACATTTTTTTGTGCTAGAAGGTTATACAGTTGATAAACTTTTTTTTCATTACCAGGGATTGGCTTTGAGCTGAAAATGAATTGATCATCTTCATTGAGATTAATATTTTTCTGATCACCTTTAATAATTCTTCTTGCTGCTCCAAGGTGCTCTCCTTGAGAACCAGTTACAACATAGATGATATCTGTGGAGCTGTAGTTTTGAATCGCATCGAATTCGATATAGGGATAGTCTTCCAATGATAAAAGTTTAGCTTCCTGAGCACACTCAAGATAAAAATTTAGACTTCTGCCTATTGTTGTTATTTTCTTTTTATTCTTTTTGGCCAGCTCCAACAAATTTTTAAGTCTGTAGATGTTTGATGAAAACATTGTGACAAAGGTTCTCTTTTTGTTGGCGATCAGTTGATCGAGGTGTTCAATAAGATCTGACTCAGATAATGTTTTACCAGGGTTGAGAATATTTGTACTATCAAGCATTGCTAAAGACTTCTTAGAACTAGCAAATAGTTTTTGAATTTTTTTATAGTTAAAAATATCTTCAAATGATGGATTTAGGTCGAATTTAAAGTCTGAGATAAATAAGGTGCTTATCTCTTTTGAGTGAAAGACAAAACCAAATGTTTCTGGAATTGAATGAGTTACATGTACTGGATGTAAGGTAAACTCATCAAACTCGAACTGAGAGTTTTCATCGTAGAGGGTAAGCTTTCTATTGATCTTCCTTCTTTCAAGCTTTGCTTTTATGAGAATTGATGCAAAAGAAGGGCTAATAACTTTAATTTGAGGATATTCAGTTAACAGATGAGAAATAGCACCAATATGATCTTCATGGCCATGAGTTATAAACAAGGTCAATTCTTTGTTTGTGTCCAACTGGCTTGAGTCGGCAATAAGATAGTTAATGTCAAAGAAGTCTTCATAGGGAAAAAGAATTCCGTAATCAATTATAACAATATGTTTAGAGGTTTCAAAAATGGTCATATTTGAGCCAATTTCTCCAACTCCACCAAAAGGATAGATCTTAAGATTACTCATTGAGAAGCTCTTTTATTCGCGCAGCTAATATGGTTGCAGCAACATCGGTCTCTTCACCAACGGTAAAGTCAGCATATTGTTTTTGAGGATCAAGGTATTTTTGATACATAGGTCTAACTGTTTGGTAATATTGTTCAATGACTGACTCCAAAGAGCGTCCTCTTTCTTTAACATCACGATGGAGTCTTCTTGTGAATCTGATATCAGATTCAACATGAAGAAAACATTTTATATCTAATAAATTTCTTATCGATTTATCAAAAAGTGTAAAAATTCCCTCAAAAAGGATAATTGTAGAAGGGCTAATATTTTGAGTGTCTTTTAATCGTGCATTTGTTTTAAAATCGTAAAGTGGCATTTCAATATCTCTGCCTTGTTTAAGGTCTGCAATGTGTCTATTGAGTAAATGCCAGTCAAAGGCCTTAGGATGATCAAAGTTAAATTTTCCTGTCTTTGTATTTAAATCTTCTGGGAGATGATCAAGATAGTATGAGTCCATTGAAACAATTGTTGATTTTGTTGGACCAATATGGTTTTGTACTTTTTTTGCAAAGGTCGTTTTGCCAGAACCTGAACCTCCTGCGATGCCAATAATATACACGTAAACTCCTGTAATTTAGTTATTAAATAGCACATCTGGATTAAAGTTTAAAAGAAAAAAGGAAAAAATTATAGGTTTCAAAGCTGGATGTGTTCAGCGAAGATAAATTTAGTTATATCTAAACTGATGAATTATTACACTATCTGTACTCTTATAAATTCTCATGATTGTGATGAAATTGATTTTTTTGCTAAAGAAAATTTTGCATCTACTGGGGTCGTCGAATTTTCTTTAACCGAGCCCCAAGTTGATAAGATTTTGGGGGAGAGATCATATTCTGGAGGAGATGTTCCAACAGAGGTTATTCAGGAAGTTGAAGATGTTGTGACACAAGATGGAGTACAAAAACAATATTTTTTTTCAGATACTAAAAGTGCTTATAATTTTCGTTCTTGGCTTGAAAATACGTATCATTATAAAGGCATTTTTGATTCACATGAATATGAAGATTGGAATGAACAATGGAAAAAAAATTACAAGCCCATATCTGTTGATGAATGGTTAGATGTCATTCCTGAATGGGAGAAAGAGACTTATCATTCGAGTGCGAAAAAACAAATTTATATTTATCCTGGGATGGGATTTGGTACCGGAAGCCATGAAACAACATACCTTTGCTTGAAACATCTTATTGATTTAGTCAGCAGGGGGGTAAATCTAAGTTCTTGTCTCGATTTTGGATGTGGTTCAGGAATTCTTGGGATCGCAGCGAGGCTTTTTCATTTGTACGATACTATAGACCTCTACGATATTGATAAAGATGCACTTAAGAATACGGAACAAAATATTCATCTCAATGAAATGCCCTTAGAAAGTTTTAATTTGCTATTACCCTCTATGAGAAAAAGAATTGACCGGAAATACAATCTGGTTTTTGCTAATATTTTACAAAATGTATTACTTGCAGAAGCAGAGTATTTGGCAAATTGCTTAGACCAACATTCATTTCTTATTTTGTCAGGGCTTTTAGAGGGACAAGAGCAAGAGGTTATTCAAAAGTATCAAGCATTGAATCCAAAGCTTATACATGTCAAAACACTCATAAAGGGTGATTGGGTTGCTGTTTTAATGGAGCAGCTTTGAGGGCTATCTATTTAAATAAGTATCACATTCAAGGAGAAGAAATTTTTTTAGAGGGTGATGAGGCTCATCATCTTATCAATGTTCTTAGAATTAAAAATGGTGAAAAAGTTTTAGGCCTTGACGGAGAGGGTGGAAAATATTTCTTACAAATTGATATGATTAAAAAAAAGTCTCTTAGCCTTATTTTGTTGGGAAAAGAGTTTATTGCCTCTGAGTATTCATTTACACTTTTAGTGGGTAAGGTAAAGAAAGAAGCAATGGATCTTTCACTGAAAGTAGCTTGCGAACTAGGTATTAATACAATTTTAGTCGCACAGACACAATATTCACAAAGCTACCCTCTCAACTTTAAAAGAATGCAAAGAGTTTTAGTTTCTGCTCTTGAGCAGTCTAATAATGCATACCTTCCTCAGGTGAAAGAAGTGGTTTTAGATGAGGTTGATTATAAGAGTTATGAGCAAATAATCTATTTTAGTTCTAGAAAGAATGTTCAAAAAAATGAAATCAGCTTATCTCAAAAGAAAAAAGTTTTACTTGTTATTGGACCTGAGGGGGGCTTTAGTGAAAAGGAAGAATTGATTTTTACCAATAAAAAAAATGCTACTGCCGTACATCTACCTACAAATATTATGAGAACTCCAACCGCGATTGCTTGTGGACATGGATATTATTTGGGGGCTTTAAGTTGAAATTGATTGCTATTGCTGCTTTAAAAGTTTTATGAGATTCTGTTAAGGGTAGGAGAAAAAAATGGATAATACTGAAAACGATATTGAAAGATTGATTGATGATTTCGACTTTAAACCTATTACAGATGGACTCGGCTTTCATCATTCAATTCAAAATAAAAAAGATGTTAAAGTAAATCTTAAAAAACAATCAATGGACCTACAATCTGAGCTAGAACAAAGAATTAGTCATATGACAGCACAGAAATCAGAAAATCAAAGTTCTGTTAATATGGGAGAGCTAGCTCCTTTTTATGGTGATTCAAAAGAAGAAAAAGAAGCAGAAGTATCCACTCAGGTAAAGTTGTTTAGTGAGGAGGAGAAAAGTCCAAACTATTATATGGCACAGAACTCTGAAAGGTTTCTCGCGTGGGTTATTGATATAACACTCATTGTGACCACAATGCTTTTCACTTTTTCCTCTATTATTTATTTTGCAAATATTCCCTTATCACAAGTAAGCTTGTTTGCAGCATCAAGTGAAGTCTTAGTAAGTTTCTTATTATTAAGTGTGATGTTTTATGTTTTTTATTTCTCATTCTTGGATAAAACACATTATTCAACTTTGGGTAAGCATTTAGTTGGAATAAGAATCGTTTCACACAGAGGTCATGATGAAGTCAGCCTACTTCAATCATTACTTCGTGTGAGTATTTGTTTATTTTCAATATTTCTTCTGGGGCTTCCTGTCATGTTGAAAATGCATGATAGACTCACAGAGACTGATGTTATAAAAAAATAATATGAATGATTATCAACAATTTTTGAGTGAACGTAAGAATAAAAAAGTGGTATTTACAAATGGCTGCTTTGATATTTTACATCGTGGCCATATTTCTTATCTTAATGAGGCAAAGTCTTTAGGAGATATTTTAGTTTTAGGCTTAAATAGTGATGAAAGTGTAAAAAGGCTAAAAGGGCCAACACGACCGGTAAATAATGAGCAGGATAGAAAGTTTGTTTTGGAAAACTTAAAATCTATCGATTATGTTTTTATTTTTACAGAAGATACACCCTATAATTTAATTTCTAAAATTAAGCCAGATATCTTAGTAAAGGGCGGAGATTGGAAAATTGACCAAATTGTAGGCTCTGATATTGTTCTTTCCTATGGTGGAGAGGTGAAATCATTAAATTTTATTGATGGATTTTCTACTACCAAGACTATAAATAAAATAAATTCTACATCTAAGTAATTAAAATTAAAGAAAAGAGACTATTTTTCTCAAGAACTGTGCCAGTTTTTCTAAAGTAATTGTTGAGTGCGACGATAGGTTATTTGTCTGATGGTTTTACTAAACTATTAGACAGTAAGCTTAACGACTAATCTTACAAAGGAGAAAAAAATGGGCTTAAGAATTAAATCAAACGTCGCATCGCAAATGGTGCAAAAAGATCTTAAACAAGCTTCGCAAAAAGCAGAAGAAAGTTATGCAAAACTGTCTTCAGGAAAAAGGATTACTAAGTCAGCTGACGATGCCGCAGGCTTAGGTATTGCGAAGAAAATGGAGGCAGAGGTCAGAGGTTATCAGATGGCACAAAGAAATGCTAATGCTGGTATTTCAATGATTCAGGTTGCCGAGGGTGGTCTTGATGAATCTTCGAACATTCTAACTAGAATGAGAGAGTTATCAATTCAAGCTGCTTCAGACACAGTTGGTGAACGTGAAAGGGGTTATTTGAATCTCGAGTATGAACAGTTAGTTCAAGAGGTAGATCGAATTTCAAAAGTAACAACCTTTAGTGGAGCACCACTTTTAACAGGAGAAAATGAAAACGGAGTAATGGACTTTCATATTGGTGCATATTCTGGGGAAGATAATAAAATTTCCTTTGATGCAACAGCAACTAACGCAACAGCTGATGCTTTAGCTATTGAAGGAACAAATATCTTGGATAAAGAGAATGCTTCAAGTAACTTAGAAGTTATCGATGAAGCAATTAATCAAGTTGCGGGATTTAGGGCGAATTTTGGTTCGATTCAATCTAGACTTCAGTCTACGATATCAAACCTAGATACTGCAGCAGTTAATACTGAGGCAGCAAGAAGCCGAATCGAAGATGTCGATGTTGCCGCAGAGTCTGCTAAATTAGCTGCAAATAATGTGATGAAGAGTGCAGGTATATCTTCATTAGCACAAGCAAACAATATTCCAAACAGTGCTTTAAGACTAATTGGATAATTTATCAGGTAAGTAGAGAGGCGGGGGGAGATTCCCCCGTTTTTAAAAGGGATTGAGTTTTTTCAATCAATCTTAAGCCCCGCCTCTCTAGAGTCAAGACGAATTTAGAGAGGCAATATAAAACAGGGCCGAAGATGAACCAAGTAACCAAAAATTTATTGAGAAAAAATTTTAATGAATGGGCCATCTTTAGCATCATTAATAATACAAAAATTAATGATAAGAATGTTTTGGGCTGGAAAATAATCGCAGGGCAGAAGGTTACAGTTGAGGTTATTTTTCATATTATAAGAAAATTTAGAGGTGAAGTCATTGTTCGAGCAAATGGTCCCAAAAACAAAGAGTTATTAGGGAACCTAGCTACAGGCTCACAAAAGATAAATTTCTACTTACCTGAGGATATGGTTCTATTTCAAACAGAAGTAAAGCAAATAGAACCAAATGGAGATGTAAGAGTCAAATTGCCAAAGCTGTTCGCTCAGGTTGATCGAAGAAGAGATTTTCGATTATTTTTGGGAGAGGGATTAAAAGTTCAAATAGACTTTCAAAAATTTGATCATAGCCAACAGCAGTATCAGCAAAAATTCAATAAAAATTTATTTGATATTAGTGCTGGAGGAAGTGCATTTATAATTTCAAGGAGTGAGAAGGCTTTTTTTAGAGTGAATGATCTCATTAAAGATATTAATATTCGTATTGAAGGAAGGGAGATAAAGGTCAATGCTGTAATAATGAATATCTTGGATGTAGAGCCGAATAAACAAAACCAGCTAAATTATAAAGGGAAAAAAGTCTGTCTACGTTTTTTAAATTTAGATGCAACAAATAAAAAATTCTTAGAAGATTTCATTTTTAGATATATGGATATTGATGTTGTAATTTAGCTTACAGATAGAATTTCTCTTGTTACTATAATTTTATGCACAGTGTTTTTATCTCAGATATTCATATCAAAAGTTCTCGTGGTAAAGGAACAGAAGTATTTCTAAGCTTTTGTCGAAATCCAAATGTAAAAAAAGCAAAAAATGTTTATTTTTTAGGTGATATTTTTGATCTGCTTATAGGTGAACATAAAAATTATATTAGAGACTACGCTTTTTTTTTCAATGAGATTATTAATTTTTTAGCTGAAGGCAAAACAGTTACATTTATTGAGGGAAATCATGACTTTCATTTTGAAAAAACGATAAAGCGATATATAAGAAAAAAATCAAAAAACTGGCAAAACTTTTTCTATTATAAAAATTCTATTGAAATAAAAAGTGGTCACAAAAAAATATTAATTTGTCATGGGTATGAAGTTGATTATGACAATAAATACTTTAAGCGTTGGTATAAAATTTATTCCTCAAAATTTATGTATATTCTTTCAAGTTATATTCTGCCATATTTTATAATTAAAAAACTCGGTGATTGGGCATCTTCAAATTCAAAAAAACGTGGACAAAAAGTTTTTAATTATGACGAAATGAAACAAAAGTATATACGTGGAGCAAATGACTTATTAGAAGAAAAAATGGTGGATATTGTTGTGGCAGGACATACACATATACCGGCTCACAAGAAATATTCAAATGGAAAGCTTTATGTTAATAATGGTTTTCCAAAAAGAGATCTTTTATATATCGCTTTTGATGGTGAGGAGTTTAGCCTAAATTCACTTAATTAAGTGGAGCCATTTTTTTGACAAAGGTTTCAACATCTGAGCCACTAATTTCTTTAACTAAGGAAACGGTTCGATCACCTTTTTCTGAATTTATAACATCTTTAGAAACAGTGATAAGTTTTTGTGCAAAGTTAGCTATTTGTGGTAAATGTGTTATCGCAATAACTTGTGAAGAGTGAGATACCTTTAAAAGTGACTTACCAACCGTTAGAGCAGTTTCCCCTCCAATTCCAGTATCAATTTCATCAAAAAGAAAAATACTTATTGAGTCTTTTGAAGAGAGTATTGTTCTTACGGCCAAGAGAATTCTTGAGAGCTCCCCACCTGAAGCGATATCTTTTACCTTAAAAAACCCTTCTCCAGGATTTGTTTCAGCTACAAAAGAAATATGAGTATGACCGTTTTTATTGAGTTCATTTAACTCTTTTAAGTTAATCTTTGCTGTCGCACCTTTCATTCGCAATTTTCTAATCTCTTTTGTTAATAAATTAGAGAGTTCTACGGCATACTTTTGACGCTTTTGATGCAATTTAGAGGCTAAGTTTTGAGCTTCATTTTTTAGTTGAGTCACAATATTTCTTTTAGAGGTTATATTGTGATTAATGTTTTCAATCTGATCTTTTTCAGACAAAAATTTTTGATAAATATCTATTAAGCCTTGTGTATCGGTATTAAACTTTCTTTTGAGTTTTTGAATATGATCCAGCTCATCAATGATAGATTCAAATTCATCTTCATCGAATTCAATTTCTAATGAAGAATTAATCTTGTAATTTAAGTCAGTTAAGATTTCTTTTGCATGAAAAAACTGGTTTAGAGCTTCTTCATCTAGTAAACGAGGACTAAGGTGGTTTTCAATATTGTTTAAGGTTGGGAGTAAACCTTTATCATTACTGTCACCATCAAATAGTGCGTTGAGTTGGGAAATTGCAGTTTTATTTTCTTCAATATTGAGAAGTAATCTCTTTTTTTCGAGTAATTTTTCTTCATGTTCATGTGAAATTTTATGGCGTTCAAGTTCTTGAATTTGAAAATTTATATAATCAAGTTTTTGGGCCATTTCGGCTTCGTTATTAATAAGTTGTTCTAAGGATGCTTTTTCATCTAAGTATTGCTTGAATGTTTTTTGATACTCAATTAAAAGTGACTGGTTGGCGCAAAAATGATCGAGTAATTGGATTTGATAATCCTCCGATAATAATTTTTGATTTTCAAACTGTCCAACAAGATCAATATACTTTCGTGAAAACTCAGTTAAAGTCCCTAAGGAGCAACTAATATGATTTAAGAATGATTTAGTTTTTCCCGACTTATAAAGAATTCTTTTAATAACAATTTCTGAACTCTCAGGAGGATGACCTATGTCGTGAAAATAATTTTTAATGTGTGTATCTTCACAAATGAAAGAGGCTTCAACAATGGCAAAGTCACAATCTTTTCTAATCAGTTTTTTGTCAGCTCTATGACCAAGAATCAGTTGTAAAGCATCAAGGATAAGACTTTTTCCTGATCCTGTCTCTCCAACAATAGCATTGAAGTTATCATTGAACTTAATGGTTTGATCATCAAAGGTTGCAAAATTTTTTAATAGTAATTGTTGAATGTTTAAGCCAAAGCCATCAGGCTGCATGCGATCTCCTAATAAATTTCTCTTCTGCCATGAACAAACTTTTCTTTCAAAGTATGAAAGTATGTTTTATCACTATTTTTTATTAATGAAATACTTCTTCTTTGCTCTTTCTTTAGCATAATTATATCCGTGTGTTCAATATGTACACAAATTTGTCCATCTAAAGTTATGTTTACTGTAGAAATATCTTCCAGAAGCTTTATTTCAAGATTTTGCGTGTCTGGAATAACAAGCGGGCGATGGGTGAGACTGTGAGCACAAATAGGAGTAAGAATCAGTGCTTTTACGTCAGGGTGAACAATGGGGCCTCCTGCGGCTAGTGAATAGGCTGTCGAGCCATAAGTTGAGCTGACAATGAGACCGTCTCCAGAGAGATGATAAATATGCTCACCATCACTTTCCACTGAAAGAGTAAACATTCTGGCAAGGTCATTTTTAGTAAAAACAGCATCATTAAAAAAATATTCTTTTCTGCTTTTACCATTTTCTTTGGCCACAGTAATACTGTAGAGATTTTTTTTAAAGGTTTTGAATTTTCCAAGAAGAACGATATTTAGTCTCTCGTAAAAATCAGCTTTACTAAACTCTGTAATAAAACCAAGGCGGCCAATATTGACGGAAAAAACTGGGACCTTTGAGCTCACTCTGCGGGAAACACCGAGGAGAGTTCCATCACCACCTAGACTAATGAGTAAATCTGCTTTGTGGTAGATAAAATTTTCATCAATAAAGGAAATTTTTTCAAGAGTTTTGGGGGAAAGTATTTTTTTAAAACGACTAGTTTGTTTTTCAGAAATATAGATTTTTTTATGTCTACGATTGAGCCAGCGCACAAGGTTAGTTGTTAAGTTTGGCAAGTCTTCTATGTGAGATGGCTTAAAAACAAGGCCAATATGTACTATTTGTTTTACCTTCATGATTCATCCTGTGTAAAAACATTTATCGCCTCAACTAAATTCTCAAAAGGTTTGTGTAAGACACGACAATTATATTTTCTTGCTTTTTGAAGAACTTGTTCTGAAGAATAAGCAGTCATGATGATAAATTTTTTAGAGATTTGCTCATTAGTATATTTTTTTTTAGATTCTTCAATGACGTCAAATCCTGATATATCTTTTAGCATAAGATCACATACTATTCTATAATAATCATTTTTCTCAATTTTCGAAATGGCTTCATGTCCACGTTCAGTTACGTCAACTAAAAAACCACGCTTTTCAATGAGCTTTTTCAGGGATTGTTGTATAAGAATTTCGTCTTCAATTATTAGTATCCTCATAGGGCAATTCTAGAAGAAACTTAGCACCATTGTCACTACTTACATAGTCAATTTTCCCACCAAGTTTTTTGGCCAGAGATTTCGTGATAGCAAGGCCAAGTCCGGTTCCAGTTTCTTTGGTGGTATAAAATGGTTTAAAAATATCACTTAGCTGACTTTGTGAAATTCCTGGCCCATTATCAGAAAAATAGATATGGACACAAGATTTTTTAATAATAATATCAATATTGATTTGACTGGAAGTTGTGCTGGACTCTAATAGGGCATGAGTACTATTAATAATGAGGTTAAAGAAGATTTGTGCCAGCCATGTTTGATGAGAGTAAATAAAAAGCTGCTGAGTTGCTTCTAAATTATTTATCTCGCTCTTTATGCTAATTTTTTTTGGTATTGATTTCGATTGACTTTTAGTAAGTGTAAAGACTTCTTGTATTAACGAAATTAGCTCAAATCTTTCAAATCCTTGTCCTTCGCTATAAATATCAGAAAAATTTTTCATTATTTCTTGTGATCGGTGAATGGCTTTAGATATTTCTAACATGAGTTCTTTTTGATCCGGTTTAAGCTGTTCGGAAAGGAGCAGCTCAGAAGAGAGCTGTAAGCCGAATAAGGGATTGGAAAGTTCGTGCCGGAGTGTGTTGAGTAGCTCTCCAAGGAGTGAAATTCGCTCATGATGATTAACGTCAATAAGGGTGAAATGGTTATTGCGAATTTTTTGTAATGACTTTTCAATGTCATTAATAAGAAAGTCAAAATTGTTTTGAGGTAGTGTTGATGAGTCTTGATTATCAATATAGGAACTAATTAACTCTAAAAGTTTTTTATTAATTTCAATGTTTTTTAGGTTATAGTCTCTACTCAGGCTCAGATCATAATAATGTTGCAGATAGGGGATGATTTTTTGAAAGTAGAGAATATCTTCTTTTTCTTGAGGGAGAAAATCATTCTTTGAAATTAAAAAAATTAAATTATGTTTTGATAAACTGAGCTCATGCGCAAGACATGTTCCAATTATACTATAATTTGATGCTTTTAAAGATGCTTGTCCAAATGATCTATTTTTGGATTTTTTAATTGCTTGAAAAAGTTCTGTAAATTCAGTTATTTTTTGATTTGATTGAAGACATTGATTGGAAGAGATTTGTAAATGTTGTGCATGAGACTTACCCTTTTCGTGTAAAAAAAGATGAATAGTTTCAAATTGGTCAAAAAAAGCTGATTTAAAAAGATTTTGAGTAAATGATTTCGTATTAGTAGACTTTTGTAAGATCTTTTTTAGTTCCTGATTGTGATTATGTAATTGAGGCCATAAATCTTTTACATTTTTTTGTTTGTTCAAAAAAACAGGGGTCTTCATAAACCTCATATGATAATAAGAAAAAATTTTTTCCAAATATTTAAATGTTTGATTCATGTTTTGTGGTAAAGATCTTATCACTTTATACTGATTATTAAGAGTAAATTTAAATGAAACGAATTTTTGGTCAAATTGAATAAATAAGTCAGCCTGTTCAATCTTTTCTGTAATATCCCACCATGAGTCATTAAGTTGAAAATGAACGGACTTAGGTGCTACATTTATAAAATATATGTAGAATTTTTTTGAAGTTCTAATTTCAGAGTTGGTAAGACTAATATTTTCCACTGAGTTAGATTATCTTTTAGCTCATATTCTAGCAAGTCAGTAAGCATAATATAATCTTTTTTATACTGTGCAGAGCTAATTGCTTTCATCAGTGACAAAAGATGAATTTGTAGTTTTTTTATTGGTAAATAATCACTAATCTCACTGTGATTAATAATTTTTGAACTGGCATGATTAATTGACTGAATAAAAATATCGACTGCATCAACAATTGTTGTTAATTGAACGAGAGCGATTTCATCATTATTGTTTTTAAAGTTTTCTGAGCAATCAACTATTTTGTAAAGTATTTTATCAGTTAGATGTGTAAGATCAGTTAAAATATCGGAGAGTAATGATGTACTTTGATTAAAAGAAATTTGTATGTGATCATTCGCTTCAATGGGGCGAATTAAATTTGGGTCTTCACTGTTGATATCAATATGTTGCCCATTTATAAGAAAGTCTTGTATTTTGTATTCATCAAATGGGAACTCTTTTTGAAGCTTTGGAATTAAGGACTTAAGATTTAAGTAGTTTTTTTCGTTAAATTGGATTTGATGTGAATTCACTTCAATGATGGCCATGTCCTAACTCCTAGACTTCTTTGTTCGCATCTGTATTGACTGCTATATGAGGATTTACTGACTTTTCAATAAAATCGTTGATAACAGCCGCCAAATTAGAGGCATCGTAATAATTTAATAAATTATTTTGTGTTATTTCTTTAAGATTATTACCTAAAGCATTAGCTTTGTTAACATAAAAGTAATCCACTAAACCCTGAAGAAGAGGGTAAGCTTTTTTCGTTATATGGCAAAGCTGGTCTATCTCCCCAAGCTTATTAATATAATCTTGTATTTCTTCAAGGTCTGTTTCTTTTTTGTCTGTGCAGTCTATAATCTTGTTTGAGTATTTTACTCCAAAGTTGTAAAGCTCAAATAAATAATGAACGCCACCAAGGTAGCGATATAATTCCTGAGCTGTATCTTTTGTTATTTCAGGTAGCTCAGCATTTGTTTCAGTTGAACGTAGATAATATAGCCAAATAATTTTATAGTAAGCCTTAAACACATCCTGAGTATTTTTATAGTCAGAAGAAAGCTCATTTAGTGTTAGCCCGTTAGCATCATAATCAGACTGAAAAATTTTTGCAGTATTAAGATGCATTGGTGTCAGATGGCTTTTAAGAAATTTGGTATTAATAGGAACATCTTTGAACATCGCTGATGCAATTGTACTAACAACTTGATAGTTGATGCTTCCATGGCAAGGCAGGAGCTCACAACTTGTTTCAACTTTGCATGGAAAGCATTTATTTTTGGGGACGATATTAATTGTGTGAGCACTGTATGATGATGTTTCAAATGGTTTAACAGTTCCTAAAGAAATAATCAGAGAAGGAGTAAGTGTCTCTGCAGCAAGGTGTGAAACCATTGAATCATGGCCAATAAAGAGCTTTGCATTACTTAAAAGTTGATAAGTATCAGAGATTTTGTCCTTTCCCGCACGTATGTGAATTCTTTTTTGAAGTTTTTCAAGAGCTGGTGAGTGAATAAGCCGTGCAGCTTCGTCAGCATCTTCTTGTCCGCCAACAATATAAAATTGGGCATCTGGGTTCTCCTGTGCAAGTTTATATATCAATTCATTCCATCTATTAAGTCCCCATTTCTTTTTTCGTTGTGAGGCAAATGGGTGGAGAACTATATTTGAATCTCTTTTGTGGAAGTCGGGGTCAGGATCAAGAACTAATGTTTCTTGAACTCCCATAATATAGCGATAAATATCTACCAATGAAAAGGGAACACTTGTCCCATTTAAAACATTAGAGTAAACGTATTGACTCCACTTATCTTCAATAAGAATTTCATTTTTTGTATTTCTATGGGGGCCAAACTTACATTTAGCCTGAATAAGTGAGCATAAATAAGTAGAACTTTTGGAATAAGACAAATTGATCGCCAAGTCAAATTTATGTTGATTGATATGATCGATAAGAAAATTAACTTCCTTTGTTGCCTCTGCAAGCTGTTTAGTTTTAAAAAATTCTTTTGTATCAAAGAGAATAATATCATCAAAAACAGTTTCGAGTAAAAAAAGAATTCCTTGTGCAAATTGTTTTCTAGCAATAAGAGTGAATTTTGCCTCAGGATTTTCAGCTTTAAACTGTCTGGCGGCTTGCAGGGTTTGGATAAGATCTCCAATACGTGTTAGTTGAATAATGGCAACTTTAATTTCCTTATTCATTATCCCTCCTCTTCAATTAATGAAGTGAGAAAAAGACTAACTAGCTCCTCGTAAGAAAGTTCTTCTCCATTTTTTGTCTTCTTTTGAATATCAATCATGGTCTTGTGAATTTCGTCCTGAATGCTCACAAAAAAACCTCCTGTTTTTTTACAACAAAATCTATTCTGTTTGAATTACTCTTTCCTGTGTTTGTTTCTCGTTATCTGTAAGGTCGCTCATAATATTAGTTAATATTTGCAGATTTGCCTTAAGCTCAAATAGGTTGTCTTCAATTGCCTTAATATTTGAGTCGATGTCATTAGTGTTTATATTTTCTATTTTTCCTTCAAACAATCTAATACATGAGCTTACAAGTGTATTTTCTTTACCTGTGAGAATGAGATTATCTAGATATCCAATGAAAGAATTCAAATTACTCTTGGATGTTTTTACACCCTTAAGAGAGCGCAATGTTGCAAGTAAAATCTTAACAGTGCTTGTTAACTCACTTCTAAGGTGAGAGACAAATGATACTAAAACTTCGGGCTCCGTATTTTCTTTAATATGTTCAAAAAGTGACGCGTTTTTAGGATAGCCAAATAACTGTAAGAAAAATGACCTTTCTATATGATAGCGTAATTCTTCTTGAATATTTATATCGCCACGAATTTGAGTTTGAAAGACGCCATAGTCATCTTTGACAACTTTATAGGTAGGGTTAGTTGTATTAAGAAAATCAATGGGAAGTTGTGTTCCAAATTCTTCATTGAGAGCAAGTGTTATATCGCTTGCCATATGTGACTTTTCGTTTTGGTAGATAATGTAATTGCCATTAAAGCTAGAGAGGGGAGTCTTCGTCTTAGCCTCAGCATCTCTTAATTCTATAGTCCTTACTTCCATGAGGTTTGCAATTGCAAGCTGGTCATTGGAGCTTGAAACAATTGTATCGATATTGGAGAGAACTGAAGGAAGAGCTATGGTATCAATATTTATAGATATGAGCTTATTATCAAACCTTTTGTTTAACTCATTTGCCATTTGACGTTGGTAGTTTTCACCACTTAATAAGAGGACAACTGCAAAATCTTGAGCGTCACTAAGTGTTTCAATTATATCAGAATAGACATCGATATCAATTTGGTAACCATCATGGCCATTATTTAAGTTTAGACCAATTACAATTGATGTTGCCGAACCATTCATTTGTCTTATGCGATTAAAGTTTTGACCTGCTACCATTGAATAGTCGGGATGAATTTTAATCGTCTCATAACATGAATGAAGAGGAATTTCAGCAATATGGTTTCTGACAAAAGCTTTTGATAAAACTTGGCGATTCAGTTGAGAAGCAACAAAATTTTGATAAATACTCCATTGGTTGCTAGATCTGACAATACCATTTGAGTCTATTCGACTTCCGATAAGTTCATGGGACTCTAAAGCACTAATAAGGTACGAGCTAAAGTTATCATTGGCATAATTAATGACCTTATCCCATGATTCACCTAAACATCCTTCCAGGTCTTGTGTGAATTGATTAATCGCAAAAGCGTCAGAGTAGAGTGGGTTTTCAAGAATTTGATTAATCATTTTTTCATCTACAAAATGAAATTTATGAACATGATTAATAATGGGTGTAAGTCCTTCAAATTTTTTAAATGTCATGACTTCTATTTGTGATCTCGGATACTCTGCTTTTTGAGCGGCGATTAGGTTTATAGAATCAATGAAGTCGTGTGATGTTCCAAAATTTAAAATTAATATTTTACTCATTACTTATTCCTTTTTTATAGCTTTTGTTAAGTTCTGAAAGGGCCATGATGAGATACTGCCCTTGGCTTTCAATTTTTCCATGAGATAAAATATTTTGAACATTTTGTTTGAAGGTGAAAGCCCCAAAATTATCAAACAATTCCTTCGAGCGCTCTGATAAGAGTGATTTGTACTGAATTGTATTTTGTGGTGCTTGATAACTTAAAAATTGTGAAAAGAACTCTTTCTCTAAAATAAAAGATGTATCATGTTTAATAATACAAGGTTTACTCATGAGAAATTCGATAAACTCAAGATTTTCGAATAATTGTTTAACTTTATCTTTACAGATAATTTTAATGTTTTTGTCTTCGAAATCTCTTGCAGCAATAAAGTCTTCAACCAGTCTTTTATTAGGTTCTAAAATAATGATTTCGTAGTTTGAGTGCATTGAGTTGAGTTTTTTTGCTATCTCTTCAATATGATAGCCAAATCCGAGACCTAAGATTAAAACTTTATTTTTATATTTAAGGTTTTTTTCTTGTGAATTAGCAAAGGCTTCAGCTTCTTTGGCAGGATTATAAATAGAGTGCAAATAGACTCCATTAATAATGGGAACTGTTAGTCCGTTTCTTGAGGGTTGAAGTTCATATTGAGAGTTTCGTTCATCCATAATCGTACTCACCTAGGGTTAATTAATATTATAAGTTTATTTAGTCTTATTTAGATTGTATCCTCTAAAATTTTCTTTGTTTTTAAACGTTTTTGCAATTTCAAATTGAGTTTTATTTTTTTCATGTTCTAGGCAGCTCGTTATGATGTCATCTAGTTGATTGATTTTATCAATCACTCGGCTAACCTGATTATTAAACTCAATAGCTAATTGAGGATTTTGAGAGTTTTTTTGGTGTAAGGATAGCCTTTCACTTAGTGAGTGTACGATGTTTATAGCGCGCTCTCGGTTATCAAGTGCAGAACTAAGTTGAGTAAATTCATGGTTTTGAGCATGTTTTAAGGCTTGTCTCGTTAATTCATATGCCTTAGTTAAAAAGTCAATGAGTTGTGTTTGTGTTTCTTGCATTAGGCCCTCCCTGAGTTTTCATTTTTTAGTGATTTGATTGCCTCTGCCCATCCCTCATATAAAGTAATAAGAACTTTAAGACAGCCTTCGAGCGGTTCTTTTTCAATCTTGATATTAGCTTGGGTACTTGAGTAAAGAACATAATCATAAAGTGATGATAGTTCTCTTGCTACATCTCCCCCAACTTCAAAGTCTAAACTATTATTGAGCTCAATAACTATGTCTTGAAGTTTTCCAATAAATTCACCCTTTTTTTGAACGTTTTTTTGCTCAATTGCTTCAATTGATTTTTTGCAGTTTTTGATGGCTGCTTGATAAAGCATGAGAAGAATTTGTTCTTTACTTGCTGTTTGTACAGAAGTTTTCTTGTAGGCACCTAAACCATAACTCATCTTTTACTCCTTAACCTAATTGCTGGACGGGATTAAAGTTACCTGCCATTCCAGCTAAACCACTACCTTGGGTTTTAATTCTTGATATTGTTTCTTCTAATCTTGCAAACTTTGCTTTTAGATTTTCTTCTTTTTGTTTAATTTGGCGTTCTTTGTTTTCAATACGTCTATCAATTTGTCTGATTTTTGAATCGAGTCCAGCATCTCTTGAGGATAATATACCCGATGGTCTTTTTAGCGCATCGTTAACAAGTTTATCTAAATTATCAATAAACCCATTTTCTTTCCCACCTTCAATGGTATAGGTACCATTTACTACCTGGGAAACCATCTTGAGGTTCTCATCTAAAGCTGCTTGAAATTTATCTTTATCTAGCTTTAGGGTTCCATCACGTTGAAATGTTAGACCAAGATCCCCAATTCTTTTAGAACCAAAGTCTGTCTTAACTCCAGCAAATACAGTACTTCTAAGTCGACTTTCTAGTGTTTGAAGAGTTATATCTCCACCTAAGGTTCTAGATGTGTCAGTTGTTTCATCCATGTTGTTTTGTTCTTTGATGAACAAGATAACATCATTGATATTTTTGACTATATCATCTATTTTTTCTGACATTTTTGCAGTATCTTCTGTGATACTTAGACTCATTTCGTCTCCAGGAGATGCTTTCTTTAAATCGATTGTAACTCCAGGAATGAGTTCTGTTGTTTTATTGGCCGGCAACTCAATTTCAAAACCGTCGAGTTTAATTTTTGCATCTTGTGCAGCTCTTTCTGCATCAAACCACAAGTCAACTTCTCCATCTACTAGGTAAAGATTTGGGAAAGTTGCTTTTTGACTATCTCCTGTTCCATCAAGGGATATGATAATTTTCCAAGGTTCATCACTTCCATCGCCAGAATTAACAACGGTCGCCTTCATTCCATTTTCTGTATCACCATTAATGAGTTTAGCGATACCTGATAAGGATGAGCTTTCTTCATCTATATAAATTTCTTTGGTTGTTCCGTCTGGTAGTTCATATTGTAGATAACCTACACCAAGATAAGTATTATCTTTATCTTCAATACCATTTGAAATAGCAGATGATTTTTGAGCAAGTTGAAGAACTTCAATTTGATAATTTCCAGGTTCAGCGATATTTTTATCTACACTGGCCGTTATTCCGTTGCCACTAACATTAACATTAAACTCTCTAAAACTTCTATCTGATTTAGATGCGTAAATGGATCCACGTAACTTTTCAACCCTGCTCATAAGATCTTTAAGTAGGGCTTTTTTATTTTCGATTTTGCCCTTTCTTTCTTCCATCTTCTGGACAGGAATTTTTTCTGCCTGCATAATTTGTTCAACTATGTTTTTAGGCAGACCTGAATTTATTGAGCCAAACGCTATACCCAATTCATCCTCCTGATGTCTCGGTTTGCACCTCTTGCGCAACGAGGGTATTCTATATTAGGGTATCATACTAAGAATTTGATGCAATAGGGTAGAATCTAAGCTACAATGAAGTCTAAAAGAAAAAAGGCCCTGGGTAGGGGCCTTGAAATTAGGATGAATTAGGGTTGGGTAAGAGTTTGTTGTTAACTCTTACTAATTTTATCGGGTATTATGGAAGATTCTTTAGCAAAAAAGTCAGATTTTCTTAAAATAAAGTACAAATTCTTTATAAATCGGCTAGTTATCTATTTCTCATTCTTATGCATTCCTATTTGGGTGCAAGAAACATTAGGAATGAACTTATTGTTTCAGTCAGGTATTTTGTTGGCCTATATGTTTTTTATGGGCGGCCAATGGTATTTATTAGGAAAAGAAATCGATCATAGATTTAAAATATATTATCGTGCAAATTCTTCCATGGAGCGAATTGTTTATCGAATCATTATGGGCAGTATTGCGATGATGTTTCTCTTTAATATTTTTTCTTTTTTACCCGAATCTTTGATTTCATATGCTTTTTGGGGCTTTTTTAGTATCTTGGGAGTTTTTTATTCTTGGCCAACTCGTGGGAAAATTATAGAAGAAACAATGATGAGCCAGTTTGGTGAGATTCGTTTTTTAGATTCGTTTGAAAAGACGATTTTAATATTAAGTTGCCTGACTTTTTTAATATCTTTACCTGAACTGCCAATGTTTCAAAATATAAGTGCTTTAAAAATTTACTTTGATCCTCAAGCTGAAGTGAGTGGTATTTTTTGGAATTACTTATCAATTTTATATTATCCATTTTATAAACTTCCTCAATTGTATAACTTAATTTGGAGCTTCCATTTTTATTTTATTGGCCTTGGTATTTTTATTTTAACTTTTTATTGTTTTTTAAGATATTTTTTTTCAAGGCGTTTAAGTATGTTAGGCGTGTTTGCTGTGTTAAGTACTTGGTCTTTTTCTAGAGTGCTGGGGAGTGATTATTTTTCGTCTATTTCTACAACAACATCACTTATATGGTTGTGGTCGATAATGTGGAGTACGCGTAGCAATACGTATCGTTCAGGACTTTTTACAGGATTGGCATGTTCTTATATTACGCTAATAAATGCCTTAAATATTGTTTTATTACCATTGGGGCTATTCTTTTGTTATAAGTATTTTTTAAAAGAAAAAACAGTATGGTATAGAAAGCAGTGGCTAAAGTATAATTTATTAGGTGGGATCATTGCTTTGGCGGTTCTTGTTGGTCGTTTTGATCAGATCACCTTAAGTTTTAATCATCTTCATACATTGGTGTCAATGTTGGCTGATTTTGTTTATAGGAAAGCATTTTTTGCAATTGCTCCGATTGGTTTTTTCTTAAGTCTTTTATATTTTTTCAACCGCTCGGGTTGGATATTTACTTATGCCAGCTTTGATAGAAATAAAATGCAAGAGCTTATTTTTGGTATATCCACCATAATCTTTGTTGGGATAATGTTTAATCCGACTTTTGTATCAGATTTTTCTTTAATTTGGATGTTAGCCTTTTTTTCATTAATTCCAATTGAATGGATTTTTCAATCAATCAGTAGGTTGCGCTCAAAAAGAAACTTAATATATGCAATGTATATTTTAGTCTGTTTATTAGATTCACATTTGGAAACACGTTTTAGAATTATTGGAAAAATGTTTCTTGAAATAGAGAGTTTAAAATATTTTATTCAACTTTAAAAAAAAAACTAACAGCAGTTTTGCTTATGGTATACATAAGTATTACTTATTCGCTTTGGTGTAAGTTACTGTAAATACTTGCCTATGTCCTTCATTTTAAAATAAATTGCTTTGTGTTTATTTATTTATTACAATGATATTAGCTACAAAATTTTGGCAGGGAGGTCATTATTTTAAAGTCAGGGCTATCCAAAGAACTCTTTAGTGAATTTTTATCAAATTATCAAAGTTACCAGGCTTACGGGGGACAAGAAGCTTCATGCTCTATAGAACCATTTGTGTATGTTGACCATGCAGGAAGTGTAAGAATTGTTACAAGTGTTGTCGATGATAACGGGGGAGAAAATGATATATTTGCCCTCTCAGTTGCTCAAGATGGCTTTGTAGAGTTTCTTGCCTTTCAGGATGCTGTGTAAAACTAATTTCAGATAAAAAAGATCAGGAAAGTTTTTTGGCGCTTTAGATCGCATCTGTTGTTTTTTGATCAGTTTAAGTCTTTGATTTCACACTGTGCTTGGGTGTAATGTCGTTTGGCCGTAAAATTCTGTACAAAATATTCCTTGTGGAAAACTTTTTAAATTCTGTTGAATACTTCAATAAAAATTGGTTAATGTAAGATGATGTCAAAATTTAAAACGAAAATTATTAAGAATATTGAAGCTTTAAAACCAAAATTAAGCCAAAAAATTGACAAGAAAATGTCTAATATAGCAAAACTTAACAAGTCTCAAAAAGCTGATGGAAGCTTAGTTACCGAAGTTGATTTATTAATTTCAAATGAAATAAAACAGTTCGTAAAAAAAGAATTTCCAGAGTTCTCATTTTATTCAGAAGAAGATCAAGAATGTATGAAATATCCAGTATGTGTTTTGGATCCGGTAGATGGAACAAAAGAGCTCTTGAGGGGAAGTTCAGAGTGGGTTATTTCTTTTGGGATGTATTTCTCAAACAGATTAGATGACCCAAGAAATTTCTCTTGGATTTATAACCCTCAAACACAATTTGAAATTTCTTCAGAGTCAGTTTCTAAAGCACAAACTAAGTCTGATCAAAAAATTTTACAGGGCTATGTCTCAAGAAGTGAGTTTGAGTCTGGTCTACATGTTGATACAAATACTGTCTGTTTTAAAGCTGTTGGTAGTATTGCTTATAAGTTGGCTTTATTGGCCAAAGGTCAATGTGACTTTGTTTTAACTAAAAAAGCAAAAAATATTTGGGATATTATGGCCGGAACACATATATGTTTTTTAGCGGGTCACGAGTTTTATTTTCAATTACAGAAGTGTTTTATTATGGAAGAGTTAGCTTATGATGCTCCCATGATCTGGACGAGATCAAAAAATATTTCAAAGTTGAAAGAATCCATCGAAAAATAAAATGAAAGTTCAAAGTATGTAGAAATTTATTATTCTTCACCTTAAAAAAAGGAGAGAGGTGATGAATTATCAAATAATGGCCACAACAGATAAACCTATTATCATTCAAGGTGAAACAGGGACTGGAAAAACATTCTTGGCTAAAAAACTCCACTTGATGTCATTAAGGAAGAACCAACCATTTATCCAGCTTAATATTGCATCTTTAAATGAGAATCTTTTTGAGTCGGAGCTATTTGGACATAAAAAAGGGGCTTTTTCAGGTGCCTATGTCGAGAAAGTGGGGTTTTGTGAGCAGGCAGGGAAGGGAACTTTATTCTTGGATGAAATTGGTGAGTTGAGTTTAAGTTTACAAGTGAAGTTGTTAACACTCTTAGAGGAGGGATGGTATTATCCTGTCGGTGGCAAAGAAAAAAAAACTTTCAAAGGACGTCTTATTTTTGCCACTAATAAAAATATGGAAAAAATGGTGGAAGAAGGAAGTTTTAGAAGGGATTTATATTATCGACTAAGATTTTTTTCTGTAGAATTGAGACCTTTACGCCAGGAAAATTCCTTATTTAAGATTATATTTGAGACAATTCAATCGAAACAAATTGAATATGGATATTCACTTAACCTTACACAAGATCTTATCAATCAGTTAGTTTCATATGATTGGCCAGGAAACTATCGCGAGCTTATAAGTACTATTGAATATTTTTATTGCCTCAGAAAGAAACAAGTGACATCGCAAGATGCACCGCATTGGTTGCATGGAGCTAATACAAATAAAAATTATTATAATAAACATAAAGGGAGCTATAGAAGTTATATCAAAGAAATTGAAGACTTTGAGCAGCACTATTTTAATATCTTAATGGAAAAAACAAGTGGAAGAATTAATAAGGCGGTAGCGTATTCAGGCTTAAGTAAGCCTACAATAATTTCAAAACTGAAAAAGTATGCTATAAATAGAAAAGATTTTATAGAGAAAGAAAAAGTAGTAAAAGCTCATGGGTTTTAAGGTTAAAGATCATTATTTTAATAAAGCGAAAAAAGATAATTACTTTGCTCGTAGTATTTATAAGTTAGAAGAAATTGATAAAAAATATTCTGTAATTAAAAAAGGAGATTCTGTTTTAGACTTAGGCTATCATCCGGGATCTTGGATTCAGTACTCCTCTAAAAAAGTTGGTACTTCAGGAGAAGTTATTGGAATTGATATTAAAGAGATTAATTTAAAAGTACAGGCGCTGCCAAATGTGAGAGTGTATAAAAAAGATGTAAATGATATTAGTGAGCTAGCTGATTTGGAAGTCGAAAAAAAATTTGATGTTGTTGTTTCTGATATGGCACCAAATACAACAGGAATTAAGTCAGTAGATCAAGTTCGTAGTTTACAATTAGTTGAAATGGTTTTTTATCATTTACCACAATTTTTAAAAAAAGAAGGAAATTTTGTGATTAAGGTTTTTGATAGTCATGAGGCGCAGACCTTCTTAAAACAACAAAAAAAGCTTTTTAAAAAGTTTGAATATCTAAAGCCAAAGTCTACCCGTAGTGTTAGTAAAGAGTTTTTTGTTATTGGAATGGGGTATAAATAATGTTGAAAAAATATTTCTTAGCCTTTGCATTTGTCCCAATGCTTACCTATGCAAATTTCAATTTTTATAAAGATTTAAGTTTAAAGCCACTTGATACATATAAGTTTAGCGAAAAACTTACCTATGAATTATTTCAAACTGATAAGTGGCCAGAAGATATTGAGTTTAATGATAAGTCATATAGGATTGAGTATACATTTAATGAAAAATTAACGAAATATATTAAATGGCAATTAAGAAGGTATCGCTCTGATTTTGCTTCTGTTGTTGTTATAGATAATAATACAGGTAAAATATTGTCGGCAGTAGATTATACGAGACAAACTAAAAAATTTGGCAAAAATATAACGTTTTCAAGTACAGACCCTGCTGCGAGTGTTTTTAAAGTTATTACAGCTGCAGATTTATTGGAAAACACTGAGGTTTCTGAAAGTTCAAAGTTTTCTTATGTTGGAAAGGCAACAACTTTATATAAATACCAATTAAAAGATAAAAAAAGTCGATGGGTAAGAACAATACCTTTTGAAAAGGCTTTTGCTTATAGTAATAATGTTGTTTTTGGAAAAGCAGCTATAAAAAATACAAGTTATTCATCATTAAGTCAGACGGCACGAAAATTTGGTTTTAATCAAAACCTTTTACAACTTGTTAATGCTGGAACTTCTAAGCTTTTTCCTTCAGGAGATGACTATGGCTTAGCAGAGTTAGCTTCAGGTTTTAATCGAAAAACTTTAATTAGTCCTGTTCATGGAGCAATCATTGCTTCAATCATTGCTAATGATGGAGTATACAAAAAACCAACTTTGGTAGAGAAAGTTACAGACCAAGATTTTGATCGTGTTGTCTGGCAACCATTTTATGAGATTGAACAAGTTTTAAATAAAACAAGTAGTGAAAAGTTGCAAAATATGATGGAACTTACTGTAAAAAGAGGAACTGCCAGAGGGGCATTTCGCCCTTGGAAAATAAAGAATTTAAAAGACATCCATATTGGTGGAAAAACTGGAACAATTACTGGGGGAGTTCCTTATGGTAAAAGGGATTGGTTTGTAAGTTATGCTGTTCCGCAAGATGAAAATGATAAAGGTATTTCTGTTTGCGTTATGATTATTAATGTTAAAAAATGGTATATAAAATCAACAGTGATGGCCAAGAAAATAATTAACTACTATTATACGAAAGTTAATAATGAATAGGTGAATAAAACTATGTTTGGAAAGAAAAAAAATAAAGATGAAGATCAAAATCTTAGTAAAAAGGAAAAGTGGATTAAGGAAGGAAAATCTATTTTTTGGATTATCTTTCTCGTGTTAGCTTTTCGCTCAACTTTTTTTGAGCCCTTTAAAATTCCTTCAGGTTCTATGATCCCAACTTTATTGATTGGTGACTTTATTTTAGTTAATAAGTTTTCATATGGTTTCAAAGTACCTTTTTCTGATTGGTTTACAGATCCTGTTTATATAACAGGCCCAGATCGGCCAGATAGAGGTGATGTTATTGTCTTTAAGTATCCTAAAGATCCATCCTTTAATTATATCAAAAGAGTTATTGGGCTCCCTGGTGAAACTATTCAGGTTGTAGATAAGGTTGTTTATGTCAACAATGAACCTATTCGAGCTGAAGACTTTGATGGTTCTCAAATTATGGAAGATATGGATGAAAAGTATAAAAACTTCAATTTCAAGTTTTTTAAAACTAAAACAGGCGAACACACACATATAACTCAAATAAATGAAGATAATGCCTTTACAGCAAACTTTGGCCCTGTAACTGTCCCTGCTAATCATTATTTTGCCATGGGTGATAATAGAGATTTTTCTGCCGACTCAAGGTCTTGGGGATTTGTTCCATTTGAAAACATTAAAGGAAGGGCCATGTTGGTGTGGTTCTCGTTGTCTCTTCCAATACCTGGACTTTCAACTGACGAAGAAACTTTTATGTTTAGACCATGGAGAATAGGAACAATGATTGATCATTCACCTGGTTTAAATTAGACGAATTCTAGTTTCCCCATCATTACCAGATTGATTAGGAATGATGGCCAAATCTTTGTGCTTTTGTATATAATTTCTGAGCCAATTTTTAAGCACACCGGTACCATGTCCATGAATGATACTTACGTAAGGAACTTCTCCTAAGAGTAGATCACTAACAATTTCTTGAACCTGTGTTTGAAATTCCTCTAGTCTCATACCGCGACAATCATATTCAAGCTGAGACTGCCTTACTTTTGTAATAGCACTAGAGGTTTCAGTCATAGATTGTTTTTTAGTTGAGAGAGATTTATTAGCAATTCGAAGTGAGTCTAATGGAACTTTCATGGAAATATTACCAATACCAATATATGCATTCTTTTTATCAGTTTTTTTAACAAAAACAGTTTTTTCAAGTGAAAGGCAAAAGTATTCATGGTTAGGAAGTACTTTGTTAGGTCGAGATAGATTTGGATATTTTTCTTGCGTACTTTTTTCTTTCTCAGTAGGTTCGAGACTTTTGATTTCGTGTTTGAGCTTGTAGTTAAAGTCATCTATCTTTTTTGGCTTTTGAATATTTCCTTGGCGTACCTCTTTGATAAGATTGTGTGCTTGATTCATAATTTTTTCAAGCTTTGTCTCTACTTTATGAATTCTTTCCTGAGTCTTTAAGCGAATGACTCCTTCCATTGATTTTTTTTGATTTTTTAACTGTTCATTAATTTCTTTGTTTTCTTTAAGAACTTTACTCAGTTTGTGTTCTTTATTAGCTAAAGACTCTAATAGCTTTTCATAGTGTATAACTTGATTGTCTAAAAACTGTAATGAATTTTCATAAACATCTTTAAATAAAGCATGTTCAGATGTCATTGCATGAAAAATTTTTAGCGCCTGTGAGCTCCCAGGGGTTCCATAGTGCAGTTCATAAGTGGGGCTGTTGTTTTCTGTATTAAATCCTACATGTGCAGATATATAATCATTATCTTGATGGAGAATCGTTTTTAGAGTTTGGTGGTGTGATGAAACAACAAGATGGGTGTCAGAGATTTCATGAAGCTTTTTAAAGAACGCAATGGCCAAAGCTGATGCTTCTTCTGAGGAAGTCGAGTTGAAAATTTCATCAATGAGAATAAGGTTTGATTGACCTAAGTTTTCAAATAACGATGTATAGTTTTTAACCTCCGCAGAAAAAGAACTCAATCCATTCTCTAGGTCTTGTCCATCATTTCCAAAGTAAAAAGTCTTGTCGTATAAATAGATTTTTCCAAAAGCACAGGGAATAAAAAGTCCATATCTGAGAAAAAGCTGGGTAAGTGCTAAAGTTTTAAGAGTCGCAGTCTTTCCCCCAGTATTGGGTCCAGAAATGATAATTCCATTTTTATCGTGAAATATGTTGAGATCATTTTTTATGGGATTAGGGATCAAGGGGTGAAAAGCTTTTTTGAGTAAAATCTCTTTTTTATCTGAAATTTCTGGATATGTTAATCCAAGTTTGTTAGAAATTTCAACTCGGGTTTTAAATTCATCAATATGATAAATCATACGAAAAATAGTCCGAAACTCAGGAATATAAAGACGAAGTATATCTGATAAATCACGCTCAATTTTTGCCATCTTTTCTTGAATGGCAATGACAATCTCTAGTCTTTGATAGTTAAGCTGTGAAATAATATTAGGTTCCACAAAAAGAGTGTTCCCACTTTCAGAGCGGGAGATAATTTGACCAATTGAAGAGCTAAATGAGTCGCTTCGTATGGGAATGACATAACGATCATTTATGATATCTATGGTATTAAACTGGACTTTCTTTTCAAAGCTTGGACTGTTAAGAATCTGCTCGAGTTTTGCTCTTATCTTGGATTCAAGCTCAATTTGTTTTAAATAAAGAGGTTTTATTTGCGGGTGATTTCCTAGATTAATTTCTCCATCAGCAGAGACAAATTGTCTAAAAGGTTTGATAATACTTTTGATTAGTTTTGTTTTAAAATGATGATAATTTTCTAAATAAAACTTTTCATTGAAAATTTTAATATTAATCTTATATGAGTCAAAAAAAATCTCAGCTGCTAGAATAAATTGATTTATATCCTTTAAATCAAGCTGTGAGCCCTTGGAGAGTTTGGAAAGGTTTTGATCTGCGTTAAATTTAGGATTTAATGCTAAAATTTGATCTACAAAATCTTTATTTTCATTTTCATAGAGGTGGTTGCTTAGAGATAATGTTTCTAAAAGCTTTGCTTCAATATCTATTTGTGAATCTAAATAAGTAAAAATCTGATCACGAGTGCTTTGAAAGTGTGTTAAATCGCAAATTTTATCATAAATAATTTTCCATTCAATTTGTTGGAGAACTTGTTCATTTTTGTGTATATTTGTTTGCATGATTCAATCTTATGATCAAATGGAAAAACAGTCCAATCTTATCAATAATGAAATTAAAGAAAGTGCTTTTATCCAAAAAATTTATAGTACATCTTATTATATATGCTTAACTGTCCGTTTACCTGGTATCACAAGATATATTTATATCGGACGAGGCGGAGGGTATGAAGGTTTATGGATAGGAAGCAAGAAGCCTAATAGTTTTCTTAGGAAAAGAGATAAGTTTTTGGAGTTTTTAAGAAAGCACCTATCTTCTTGTAGCCTTGATCACTTCGAAATAGATTTAAAAGATAGAATTTTGACTTTGCATTATCAAAAATGGGGGAGAATAAATAAGTTTTTCTTTTTTTATAATGCGAGAAATCTTTATTTTGTAAATTTCTATTATGATAAGAAAAAAGAGCGCATGCTTTTGTTTAAGTCCTGGGACTCAACAGTTTCAGAAGTTCAAAATATAGATTATGATATTTTTGATGAGGTTGGGAGAAGAAAACTTGATAGGGAGACCCATGACAAACTTATTATCCCTGTCGAAGGATTGCTGAGGCAAGAAGAGACCTTAGCACTTAAAAAAAGTCGTGGTGGAAAATCAAAAAAATTTTTGAAAAGAAAAAAGGGAAAAATTCTTGCAGATTTAAAGAGAATCCAGGCCATTTCAATGCTTGAGAAACTAGTAAGTGAAGAAAAGGATTTTTCATTATTGCCATCAAAAAATATTTTGTTTGGTATAAAACTCAATTTTAAAACAAAGGACCATTATAAAAGGCGAGATGAGGTTTATTTAAAAATAAAAAAGCTTAAAAAGGCAAAAAAAATTCTTGAATTAAGATTAAAGGATACTGAGTTAAACCTAGAAGATACTGAAAATAAAGAAAGTGAGGGGATAAATCATTTAAAGGTGATTAATCCAGTATGGGGGCAAAAGAGTAATAAGACGAAAAAGAGTCTTTCTGTCACAAAAAATTATCATCTCTATGACTTTAAAAATTTTTCATTGGGTGTAGGAAATACTGCCGTTGGAAATGATCAACTAAGAAATGAGTGGGCGAAAAAAAACGATTATTGGTTTCATCTTGAGGGTGATAAAAGTCCACATGTTATTATTAAGTTAAAGCAAGGAGTATTGGATCAAGAAAAGATAAATATTGCCGGCGCTGCATTAATTGCGTTTAGTTCGCTAAATTATCAAGAAGCGAATATAATTTATACTCAAGTTAAGAATTTAAAAGGTGTAAAGGGTGCTGCAGGAAAAGTCATTTATAATAAAGAAAAACACATTAGACTCTTTTTGGAAAAGCCTTGGGATGTTTATATTAATGAGCTTCATGTTGGGGGCGAGCCTTAGTCATGCGAGGATTCCTGACTTTGAAAGTCGGTTTTATTTTCCTTTAAAGGAAACGAAGGACTTGAGTTTTGAGATCAATTCAAGTTTGATTGGGGAAATTTTACAGCTAGAAAATAAGAAGGGTGAGTATTCTGTTAAGGCTTATAAATATAAAGACTTAACAGATATTAGTCTTTCTTATTCAAACGAAGAAATGCTTGGAATTCACAAAACTTTACAGGCCCTCTATCTTTTAAAAGCGCAAATTGTATGGGGAATAGATCTATCGAGTTGGTTGGTAACGCATAAATTTGTACAAGAACAAGATGGATGGTTTGTGTATCATGACCCAACAGGGATTTTAAAAAGTCGAGAAATCAAAATAAAGTTTATTCAAAATAAATTAATGATTCTTGAAAATAGAAACTATGGCCTAGCAAAGACAACATACTATTTTTCAAGCGAAAAATGGGCGAAGCAAAAATTAGTTCTTAAAGAAGTTGAGCGAGAAACTACAGAGGGTGATGAGCGGACAAAAACCGAGAGTAAAATTATTTATAAGAAGATCAATAAGGTCGGTTTTTTGCCGGTAGAAGTTCGAACAGAAGTAACTCAAACATTAGACACAAAAAAAAGTAAAACAATAAAGCGAAACTTTACTGAAGTTCATAAATTTGGAAAATATGCCATCAATACAGGTAAAGCAAAAAAATGGTTTGTAGAACATAACTAAGTGAATGGCTCAAATAAAAAAAACTGTTTTGTCCCCCAATAGAGATGTATAATATGAGCCTAAAATAAATGCATAATTAATGTTGGAGAAAAATATGAGTGAAATTAGAGAAAAAGTTAATGAAGTTTTAAACTCAGCAAAAAGCATTGTTTTTGGACAAGATGAAATGTTGGAATCGATAATAGCGGCTTTAATTTGTGAAGGACATTTACTTATTGAAGGAATGCCTGGGCTTGGTAAAACTTTAAGTGTTTCAACAATGAGTAGGTTATGTGATTTAAATTTTAATCGAATTCAGTTTACTCCAGATTTGCTACCAAGTGATTTAATCGGAACAATGATCTATAATCAGAAAAAAGAAGAGTTTTCGACAAAATTTGGTCCCATTTTTACCCAACTAGTTCTAGCAGATGAAATTAACAGGTCTCCTGCAAAAGTACAGGCCGCTCTTTTAGAGGCAATGGCGGAAAAGCAAGTCACAATTGGTGATAAAAGTTATAAGCTTGAGAGTCCTTTTGTTGTTTTGGCAACTCAAAACCCTATTGAACAAGAGGGAACATACAATCTTCCAGAAGCGCAACTGGATAGATTTATGATGAAAGTTCATGTTGGCTATCCTGACTTTAAGGCCGAAAAATCAATTTTAGACTTAAAAATGCAATCTTTATCAAATCTCTCTCCAATATTAAATAAAGATCTTCTTGGTCAGTTAAAAGAGGGAGTTGAGGGAGTTTATGTAGATGAAAAGTTAAAAGATTTAATTATTAAGGTGGTTCATGCTACGCGACCAGGTAATAAGTATTTTATGAAAAAATATGATGGAGCAATAATGGCAGGTGCCTCTCCACGTGCCGCAATATGGTTATATAAGATTTCAAAATTTAAAGCCTTTTTAGACGGAAGTGATTTTGTTTCACCAGAGCATGTCTTAAGTATTTCGAAGGCTGTGTTGGGGCACAGGGTCTTGCTTTCCTATGAAGCAGTTATAGATAAAATTGATGTAAAAGATGTTGTGTATGATATTGCAAGCGAGTGTTTATAAATGGACTTAAAAGAGATTGAGAAGGTTGTTGGCTCTATTCAGAGCCACTTGTTTCGAAACTCTAATTCATTTTCAGTTGGAATGCTGAAGTCACATTTCAAGGGTGCAGGAATTCAGTTTAAGGAGCATCAAGTTTACAACCCTGGAGATGATGTTCGTTTTATTGACTGGAAATTATCGGCTAAGACAAATACAACCTTTGTTAAGACATTTGAAGAAGAAAGAAATGTTGAAATCTATATTCTCATTGATGTTTCAGATACTATGCTTATGGGGTATAAAGGAATATCAAAGTTACAAGCTTCAATCGAATTGGCCTGTTTAGTTTATTTGCTTGCAGAAAAGTCTAAAGACAAAGTTTCAGTTCTTATTCATACCGATAGTACAAAAATTCTTCCCCTTAGCTCGGGACAAGAAGGAATTGTTTTGTTGATATCGCAGTTGCAAAAAATGAATATTCTCAATAAAGATGGAAAAATAAACTTTTCTTATGTCGCGAAGTTTGAGGATGATGAGCGAAAAAAAATGAGTGTTTTGAAAAGTCTTGTGGCAAAAGGAAAAGAGGTAATTATTCTTTCTGACTTTAGCCGTATCAAAGATGTTGAGACATTAAACAAACTCTTATATCGACCAAATATGCATTGCTTTATAATGGAGTCTCCTTTGGATAACACAGATCGGCTCCCCTTTTCGATTTTTGGCGTAAGAAATGGCAAAGATATTGTTACAAGAGTCAATAGACTAAAAAAAGATAAACTTTTTAAGGGAAGATATAAAAAAATTAGTGTTAAAGAGAGATATTTGGAGAAGTTTGTACGTGAGATGTTATAAAACAATTTATACTATAGTTTTTTTAGTCATATCTTTTTCTTGTTTTGCACAAGTTGGGCCAGTCATAAACAATCAAGAAGACAAAAACTTAGAGATTTTAGACTCTGTCGTTCCGTTGGGAGATGAGAGACGGCTACAGGTCGGCGAAATATATAAAGTTAAAATTGAATCTCAAAAACGTGTAGAGGATTTGAGGCAATATCAGTATAAAAAAATTAATAGCTTTATGTATGTAATGGATTTTTTAAAAGAGGATAAAGCAAGAGTTTTTGAAGTTTTTATTATTAATCCACCTAAAGAAAATAAAAAGAATCATGAAACTGAGCTTTTTACACCTATTGGTTTCCAACTTGTGTCTACAAAAAGTCAAACTTTACCAGAATATTTAAAAATTCCAATATCTTATGATTTAAAATCGTTACAAAGTATCTCTTGGAGGTGGTGGGCTGCTATAATAGGTATCTTCCTTTTTGTTGTGAGTTGGTTTTTATACCCAACTTTTAAAAAAATTCAAAAAAATAAGAAGAAAAGGAAGAGGAAAAAGCAAGAGGTTGAAAACTTGATCAGGCTTTTAGAAATGGCTAAAGAGAAAAAGGATTTTGAAGAAATATATTCAAAGAAAAAAGAAATTCTCAATAATTTGGATTTAGATAGAAGAGTGTTTAATGATTTTATAAATGAGATAAGATCAAAACAATTTAGAGCTGATTGGAAAGATTTAGACTTAGATAGCATAAAAAAGAAACAGCAAAAATTATTAGCTGATGGGATATCAAGTGGAATATAAAGCGGTTGAGTTTGGAATTCTTGGCTTAGTAGTCACTCTTTTGTGGACTATCGATTTTTGGAAAGTTTTGCATAAGTCAAAATTAGTTATACCCGTTGGGGATTTTAAAAGACCAAATTATGGACTTAAAATATTAACCTTTATTATTGGTTTATCTGGCTGGCTATTAATAAGTTTTTCTTTAACTGGGCCAAGAAAACCACTTAAAAACTTGCCTAGTAATATTGAGGTGAATGATATTTTTTTGGTCGTGGATGTGTCTCGATCAATGTTAGCAGATGATCTTAAACCAAATCGACTGGAGGTCGCAAAGCAAAAATTAAGAGATTTTGCAGCGTTAAGACCGACAGATAGAATTGGAATTATAATTTTTTCTGAAAAAGTATTTACTTTACTTCCTTTAACAACTGACCCCTCTCTTGTAGATAAAGTTATTGCCGATATTAAAATTGGCTTTTTGGGAAGTGGGACTAATATCGGTGATGCCCTCGCATTGGCCGTGGCCAGAGGACAAAATAGTCAAACAAAGAATAAGGTAATAATACTCCTTACAGATGGAGTCAATAACGTTGGGAATATGCCGCCGCTTGATGCCGCAAGAACAGCAAAAGATTACAATATGAAAGTTTATACAATCGGCCTTGGCACAACTAAGTCACGCTTGCCAATAGGTAGGGATGCTTTTGGTCGACAACAGTATCAGAATATCCCTGGAGGCTCAATTGATATAAAAACTTTAGATGAAATTTCAAAACTTACAGGTGGAAAAAGTTTTATGGCCGATAGTGAAAATAGTTTAAATGAGATTTTAAGTGAAATACAAAAACTCGAAAAAACAAAGATAAATAGTAGTAATCAAGTTGTTTATGATGAGCTTTTCTTTCCCTATTTATTATTTGGCGTTCTCTTGTTTTTACTAAGTGACTTAATGAAAAGGTTCTTGTTAAGGGAGGCTTTATGAGTTTTCTTCATATAGAATATTTCATTCCCATTAGTGTTGGACTTTTTATATATGCTTATTTTTATTTGAAACATAATAAGCGTTTTTTTTCCTGGGTAAAAGACTATTGGTTTTATGATCGAAGTGTAGCACACAAAATTTCTTCATGGATGTATTTGTTAGGTTTGTCTTTACTTATGCTGGCCCTGCTTGATCTAAGAGGTCCCGAAAAAAATATTAATGCTAAAACAGTCGATCAGAAAACAGTAATTCTTATTGATAGTTCTGCAAGTATGCTAGCTGAAGATGTCAGACCGAATAGGTTTGAGAAAGCGATATTACTTGTAAAGCATTACTTAAAAAGAGCGGTTGGACAAAAAATATCTATTATCGTCTTCTCTGATGGACAAAAAAAACTTGTTCCCTTTACTGATGATTACAATATTATTAACGCGAGACTGGACACATTAGAAGAATTAAATTTATCCCGTGGGGGAACTGGACTTTCATTGGCAATTCAAGAATCTGTCCAGTATTTTAAAAATACAACTGATGAAGTCGTTGGAAATATTTTAGTTTTTACTGATGCAGAGGAAACTGATGGTGGACTTAATATTGATATCCCTGATGATATTGCTGTCGGAGTTGTTGGAGTAGGGACTTCTAAGGGGGCAACAATACCAATCCGAAATAAGAGAGGAGTTTTTCAAGGCAACAAAAAACATAATGGGGAGGTCGTCATTTCTAAACTTGATAATAAGTTTTTAGAATCCCTAGGCGAAAAAATAAAGAACTACCGCTACTGGGTGGCAACGTCATACTCATTGCCAACTGATGAAATTATAAGTTTTTTTAAGGGGACCTTTCAAAAAAATTTGAGTTCTAATAGTTTTAAAATTCGACCCGTCTATATGCACTGGCTTGTTATTCCTGGTCTGATTCTCATAGGAGTTTCTTTTCTTTTGGGGCGGCGAAAAACTTTTATCATGCTTAGCGTTTTAATCTTTTCATTCTTTAGCTTTGGACAAGTTACTGTTCCAGGCTATCAAATGCCAAATAATAATATTCCTAGTGAAAAAGAAAAAGAGCCTGTTAAGTCTGAGGAAACCTTACAACTTGAAGAAGCGTTGGCTCAAGGAAGACTTGATGAAGAAGGAAAAAAAGCATTAGCAGCTAAGTTGTTAGAAGATAAATTTCCGGAAGATGCCAATGCTTTGTATGAGGAAACACTTCAGAAGGAAATTGTAAGTGATAATATTGAGCATCAATTTAATCATGCAACTGCATTATTAAATTTAGATACGAAAAATAAAGCTATAAAGAAATATAATGACATTCTAGAGCATATTGAAAAAAATCCATCAGATAAAAATAACGAAATTGCACAAATGATCAAAAAAAATATTCTTAAAGCCTTTCAGCAGCAAAGTGGAAAGTCTGGTAAAAGTGGGGATAAGCAAAAGAAAGAAAAAGATTCCAAAAATAAAGATAGTCAAAGCGGTGATTCACAAAATAATCAACAAGATCAAAAAAAACAGCAAAAGAAAGACCAGTCAGACAAAAACTCATCTGATCAAAAAAAAGATAAGAAGTCGAAGCAAAATGGTGATGATAAAGAAGACAGAAAAAAAGAAAATAAACCTGAAACGAGTGAGGAGAGGGGGAAAAGAAAAAAGAAACTTCCGGCCCTTTTGAAACAACTCATGAGTGATGATAATAAATTGCAGAAAAAAATGATTGATGCAGAAACGATGAAACGTAAGGGTAGAGAAAAAAAGGATTGGTAATGAAAGTTTTATTAATATTAGCTTTTTTCATAACTACTGCAGTGGCGGCTGAGTTAGATATAAATATAAATCCAAAAAAACCTGTATTTAATGAAACATTTACAGTTGAGTTTGTCATAAAAACTGATAAACAAAATGTGGAGCCCGTTATAAGCTTTGACCCTTTAGGTGCTGAAGTCGTTTCTAAGTCTGATGTTAGTACTTCCACTCAATATTCATATATCAATGGACGTAGTACGATTGAGCGAAAAATGGCAGTCACATACGAATTAATTGCTAGACAACCTGGGATGGCCTATCTGAGAAGCATTTTAGTTGAAGTGGGTGATGAGAAGTTGAGACATCAAACTTTAAATATTACTATTTTAAAAAATCCACAACCAAGTAAAAAAATATTTGTACGTGCTGAAGTAGATAAAAAAGAAGTTTATGCTGGTGAGTCAATCATCGCTAGATATTATCTTTATAGCCGTGCTGATGTTCCAGTTAGCTCAATGGAAATAAAAAAATTCCCCAAGTTAAATACTTTTTTAAAAAGATTTCACCAGGAACAAATATCTCCACAAAGAGTGAAGTATGATGGAAAAATTTATATTAGGCGGATCATGTATACAGCTCAATTATACGCTCAAACTCCTGGGGAATATGAAATTGATCCTATTACAATGCGTGTAGCTTATACTAAAAATAGTAACTCATTTTCTGGATTTGGTTTAGGTTTTCAAATTGGTAAACCTATGTATAAAACGCTTATTAGTCCATCTGTTGAAATCAATGTTTTACCTTTACCTGCTCAGGGGATGCCTCAGAGTTTTACCGGACTTGTGGGTAAACATAGTTTTGAGCTAAAGATTAATAAAAACAAATTTATCGCCAATGAGCCAATTGAGTTAGATTTAACCATTCAAGGGCCTGGCGCGCTAGAATTATATGAGGCTCCGCATCTTCTTGACGATAAAAATTTAGAAGAGTTTGAAAAAAGCAGTGATTTAATTGTTAATAAAGATTTTTCTGGGACAAAAAAAATTGATTACACTTATTTGGGACGGGGAAATGTTGGATTAAAGAATCAGAAAGTTAAATTTTCATATTTTGATCCTGAAGAGAAAAAATATGTTGAAAAAACATTAAATATTGGAGATGTCACTGTTGCTAGTATCGGTGGCCAAAAAAAAGTATCTTACTCAGATGGAGTTAATAAAAACCCTTCAGTGCAAAATTCCTCGGTAGAAGTTTTAGATCAAAGCAAGTCATTTATCTTTAAGCCATTAACAAAAACATGGAATACCTTTTTGTACAATAAAAAAGAAATTTTTATTTTCTTTGTGGGATTATGTGTCTTGTTGGTTATTATGTTTGCTAAAAAGCTCTATCGGAGTCGAACTCCTAAGGAATATTCAATTTTTGATGAAATTGATAAGTTTGGAATTAATTATTCTCGATTATATAGATTAATTACTGAAAGGTACCCCTCTTTAACTATGAGTGAGGCAATTAAGAAACTAGGACTTTCTCAGGAAGGGGAACGGTACTTTTTAGACTTAATAAAAAAGTTAAACGCTAGTTATGCAAATTCTGAAATGAAGACTAAGAATATAAAAATTCAAAAAAAATATTTTAAAGAACTCCAAAAGAAAATAGAAAATGCTTATTAAAACCAATATAAATAATTTTCTTACAGATATTCCAGAGTCACAAAAAGGTTATGGGGTTATTATTGGAAATTTTGATGGGGTTCATATTGGTCATGAGTATTTGTTAAAAGGATTTAAGGAAAAATGTAAAAAAGAAGGGGTAGACTCACTACTCGTTACCTTGTCTCCACATCCTTATTTGTACTTTAATCATAATCAACCATTTCTTTTGATGAGTGAAAAGGAAAAACTTCTTAAATTAGAAAGCTATGATCTGTCATGTGTCGTTTGCCTTTCTTTCGATTCATCTTTGCAAAAGATGAATTCAGAAAAATTTTTAGAAAACTTTCTTTTAAAAATTCCTAAGCTTAAGCTAATTTACTTAGGGCATGATTTTAAACTGGGAAGTGGTAAAGAAGAATCAAAAGGACATCTTGAAAAGTTGGCAAAAAGTTTAGAAAAGAATATAAGTATTTATCACACGACACCATACTGTTATGAGCAAGAGATCGTTTCATCCTCCCGAATAAGAAAATTGTATGGGAATGATATAGAGCAAGCAGCGAAACTACTAGGTGAAAACGTTTCCATTGAAGGACAAGTCGTCCCAGGAAAGAGTATCGGTAAAAAAGAACTTGTGCCTACTGCTAATATTGCAATAGACTCAACACTTATGGTGCCTAAAGAGGGTGTTTATATCACTGAGGTTATTATTGATAATGATAAATTTTCTAGTGTAACAAATATTGGATTTAACCCGACGATTGCTTTAGATAATAAGAAGACCATCGAAACACATATCTTCTTCTTTAATAAAGAAATCTACAATAAAAAAATCAAATTAGTCTTTATAAAGAAAATAAGAAATGAGAAAAAATTTAATGACCTTGATGAGTTAAAAAAACAGATTAGTAAGGATATTGAGTGTGCTCAACAATACTTTCGAAAGAACTCTAGTATAAGGTTGGCTTTGATTGGAAAAAATATTGCTCATTCTCGTTCTTCAATGATTTATGAAAAATTATTGGGAAAACATATTCATTATAAATTGATTGATTGTGTATCAGCAAAAGAAATACCAACAATTAAATCTTTAAAAGAAAATTATCAAGGTGTAAGTATTACTTCTCCATACAAAAAGTTTTTTTTGGATAAAGTTGAATTGGAGCCTCAAAACTTAGATTCAATTAATACTTTATGCTTTAGCACTGATAAAGTTTACGGAAAAAACACTGACATTTTTGCTATAAGAAAAATTTTACAAGAATATCTTGCAAAAGGTGTTGAGAGAATTTTTATATTGGGTGATGGCGCTATGTCGAATGTTTTACAAGATGAATGTACACATCATCAGCTAAAGTTTGAAGTTTTCTCAAGAAGAAAGAATAATCTAAAGCAGGATAGTCAGCTATTGATTCCTGATATAAATAATGGGGATTTGGTCGTAAATACCTGTGCTAGAGAATATATCTATAATGGCCCTGTGGAAGGAAAATTCTACTTTTGGGATATGAATTATGACTTAAAAGCTCATGAAAATCTCTTTGGCCATACCGACGTAGAATATAAAGATGGCTTATACCAATTAGAACTACAAGCAAAATATGCCCTAAGCTTTTGGAATCTGTAAGAAACCTTTAACTTCTGTTATCAAAAATCCGATAGTTAACTCATAAAAGGAAAATATGGTACGAGAAGAGTTTTTAAAGTTATTAACAAATAATGGTATTGCAACTTTAAAAGAAGTGCGACGTCTTACATTGAATAAAGATGAAGATGATATTACCGAATTTGAGTTATTAGATTTTCCTCATTTTGATGAAAATCGATTTGCTAAGCTTTGTGCTGATAAATTTCAAGTTACATTTATTGACTTAAAGAATGCCAAAGTATCAAAAGATACGATAAAAACTCTTCGTAAAAAAAATGTTATTAAATATCGTTCTATTCCTATTCAGGTAACTCAATCAAAAGTAACTTTGGCAACATATGACCCCACTGTTATTCAAGCTGGGTCTAAGGCGCTAATGGTCGACTTTAAACGACCAGTTGAATATATTTTAACAAATTTATCTTCTTGGCAAAAACTTTTTTCAAAAGTTGAAGAGTCTGTAGAAGAGTTAATAAAAACAATAGTTGAGATAAAGTCTTCAGAAGATGATCAACAAGAAGTAAAGGCAGAGGATATCGGCCAAGATGTTGTTACTTTTGTGAATAGAATCTTAGCAGAGTCTTTTGTAAAAGGAACATCTGATATTCATATTGAGCCCTATGAAAAAACTTTTAGAGTGCGATTTAGAATGGATGGAACTTTAGTAGAGGTAGCAAAACCTCCTAAGTCAATAATGTTACCTGTAATTTCTCGTTTGAAAATTATGGCCCAACTTGATATTTCGGAAAAAAGAAAACCACAAGATGGTAGAATAAAGCTCTCAATTGGAGGGAAGCCTATAGACTATAGAGTCTCATCTTTGCCAACACTTTTTGGTGAGAAGATTGTTTTACGGCTTTTGGATCAGTCAAACTTACAACTTGATATGACTAAATTAGGTTTTGAAGAAAAGCAGTTAGAGGTTTTTAAAAATGGAATTCATAAACCTTATGGTATGGTTTTAGTCACCGGTCCTACTGGTTCGGGTAAGACAACAACACTCTACTCTGCTCTGGCGGAACTTAACACTGAGGGAACAAATATTTCAACAGCTGAAGACCCATGTGAATTTAATTTAGAGGGGATTAATCAGGTTAATGTAAAAAAAGAAGTAGGTTTAACTTTTGCCTCTGCTTTAAAAGCTTTTCTCAGACAAGACCCAGATATTATTATGGTAGGTGAGATTAGAGATCTTGAAGTTGGGGAGATCGCTGTAGAAGCAGCACTTACGGGACATATGGTTCTTTCAACATTACATACAAATGATGCTCCAAGTACAGTGACACGATTATTAAACATGGGAATTGAACCCTTCTTAGTCGTTGCGGCTTTAAATTGTGTTGTCGCACAAAGGCTTTGTCGTAAAATTTGTATTAATTGTCGTGAAGTCGTCAATGTGGATACTGATCACTTGGTCGCTTGTGGTTTTGCACCAGCTTCTGCTGAAAAGGTAAAAGTATATCATGGTGTTGGCTGTGAAGTTTGTGGTGGAACTGGCTATAAGGGGCGTCAAGCAATTTATGAAGTTTTAGCGATGACACCAAAGGTTCGAGATTTAGTTTTAAAACATGCGAGCTCTGATGATATTAAAGCTCAAGCAATAAAAGATGGTATGAAAAGTTTAAGAATGAGTGCACTTACAAAAGTTGCACAAGGTTTAACAACAATTGAAGAGGCCCTAGCGAATTCAGCATCAGATAGTGAATAAGGAAATAAAAATGGCAGGTAACACAAAAACAAATACAAAGGCAAATACAGAAACTCATACTTCAACAAACCAAGGAAGTGCAAGTCATATACAAATACAACAACTTTTTAAAGTTATGGTTGATAATGGAGCTTCAGACTTACACATTACAATTGGCTCAGCTCCAGGAATGCGTATATCGGGTGAAATTGTAAAGGTAAAAATTCCTCCGCTGACAGCAGATGATACAAAAAGACTTGTTTATCAAATTTTAACAGAGGCTCAAAGAAGTGAGTTGGAAAAAAACTTAGAATTAGACTTTTCATTTGGTGTTAAAGGCTTAGCGAGGTTTAGAGCAAATTGTTTTTATTCTAAAGGTGCCGTTGCAGGAGTTTTTAGACAGATTCCAAGTCAGGTACCAGACTTTGATGCTTTGGGATTGCCAAATGTTTTATTAGAGATGACGGACGTCTCAAACGGTTTATTATTGGTAACAGGACCCACTGGATCTGGAAAGTCTACAACACTAGCTTCAATCATAGATAGATTAAATAAGACTGAGTCTGGGCATATATTGACGTTAGAGGATCCTGTCGAATTTGTTCATCAACATAAAATGAGCATCGTCAATCAAAGAGAGGTCGGGGTAGATACTTTAACTTTTGGGAATGGTTTAAGATCCTTGTTAAGGCAAGATCCTGATATCGTTTTGGTAGGGGAGCTTCGAGACGTTGAGACAATTGAGGCTGCTTTAGAAATTGCTGAGACGGGGCACCTTGTTTTTGGAACACTCCATACAAACTCTACGATTCAGACAATATCACGT
>LULF01000015.1_pt1 | contig 80268 bp, 70 predicted proteins | sample 728221 | NCBI WGS metagenome assembly LULF01 (sample SAMN03860296, study PRJNA289734) | marine metagenome | biome: seawater column; feature: ocean; material: water; isolation source: Red Sea water column Station 169 - depth 500m | place: Saudi Arabia: Red Sea | collected 2011-10-15 | depth 500 m | reverse complement strand
TCACCGACTGGCTCCACACCTACAATCACCACCGCGGTCACACCGCGCTCGGCGGCAAGTCACCAGCCGACCTTGTGCCCAACCTGTGTGGACAGAACACCTAGTCTCGGAGGCGTGGACGTGATCGGCGGGGCGCGCGAGCGGTTGGGGGCGGCGGTGTTCGCCCGGGTGGCCGGGCCGGACGGGCCGCGGCAGCGCGAGCGGATCCACGGTCGCCCGGGGCCGCGGTGGTTCGAGCCCGACAGCGCGATCGCGCGGGTGCACGGTGACGCCAGCATGTTCGTCGGCGGCATCCGGGCGCTGCTGCTGCAGACCCTGCACCCGGCGGCGATGCGGGCGGTCTCCGAGCACAGCGGCTACCGCGGCGACATGCTCGGTCGTCTCGCCCGCACCAGCACCTTCCTGGCGGTGACCACCTTCGGACACGCCGAGGACGCCGAGGCGGCCTGCTCCGCCGTACGCCGGATCCACGAGCGGGTCACCGGCACGATGCCCGACGGCACGGCGTACGCCGCCAGCGACCCTCACCTGCTGCGCTGGGTGCACGTGGCAGAGGCGCACTCCTTCCTGCTGGCCCACCAGACCTACGGCGCCCGCCCGCTGGACCGGGCCGGCCGCGACGAGTACGTCGCCCAGATCGCCGAGATCGGCCGGCGACTCGGCGTGGTCGACCCGCCCACCACCGAGGCCGGGCTCGAGGAGGCGCTGTCCTCCTACCGCGCCGAGCTGCGTGGCACCCCCGAGGCCCGCGAGGCCGTCCGCTACGTCGTGCTGCGCCCGCCGATCCCGCTCCTCGCGCGCCCGGCGTACGCCGTCCTCGTGGCCGCGGCCGTGGGGCTGATGCCGGCGTGGAGCCGGCTCCCGCTGCGGCTGCCGCTGATGCCGGTCACCGAACGCACGGTCGTGAAGGTGCTCGGCGGCGCCGCGATCGGGACCATTCGCTGGGCCATGAGCGCCCAGGGGCCGGCGCCGAGGAATGCGGTGGAGACCGAGGCGACCGCGTCCTAGGCTGGGCGGTTCGCCCGGGGCCGCTTCCACCCCCGGGTCGTCTACTCCGCGAGGTGCTGCGCCATGCCCGAGTCCGCGTCCGAGACCGCCCACCCACCCGATCCCGAGCTGCGCCGCGAGCAGCAGCACCTCGCCGAGTCCCGGCGCCAGCTGGCCCGGATGCGTGAGCGCACCGCGTCGATGGACGCCGGTGCCGCGGCGGACTGGGTGAGCCGGGAGTTCCTCGAGTCCACGTTCGCGTTGCGGATGAAGCAGCTGGCCGACGACCCGACCGTGCCGCTGTTCTTCGGGCGGCTGGACTACGGCGCCGGCCACCTGGGGGGCGAGCACGCCGGGGAGTCCTTCCACATCGGTCGCCGCCACGTCACCGGCCCCGACGGCGACGCCCTGGTGGTCGACTGGCGCGCCCCGGTCAGCACCCCCTTCTACCGGGCCAGCAGCGCCGAGCCGATGGGCGTGGACCTGCGCCGTCGCTACGGCTTCTCCCGCGGTGAGCTGACCGGCTTCGAGGACGAGCCGCTCACCGGCGGCGGTGGCCCCGAGCACAGCGCGATCCTCGAGGCGGAGATCGAGCGGCCACGCGTCGGGCCGATGCGCGACATCGTGGCGACCATCCAGCCCGAGCAGGACGTCATCGTCCGCGCCGACCTCGCGCGCAGCATCTGCGTCCAGGGCGCCCCGGGCACCGGCAAGACCGCGGTGGGCCTGCACCGCGCGGCGTACCTCCTCTACGCGCACCGCGAGCAGCTCTCCCGCCAGGGTGTCCTGGTGGTCGGCCCGAACGCCTCCTTCCTGCGCTACATCCGCGACGTGCTGCCGGCGCTCGGCGAGGTCGAGGCGACCCAGGCGACGATCGAGGAGCTGGTCACCGCACCGCTGCCCGAGGGGCGCCGGGTCCGCGCCGTCGAGCCCGACGACGTCGCCACCCTCAAGGGCGACGCCCGGCTCGCGGAGGTGCTGCGGCGGGCGGTGTGGGCAGGCGTCGGCACTCCCGACGACGCCCTGGTGGTGCCGCGCGGGTCGCGTCGCTGGCGGGTGCCGTCCTACGAGGTCGAGGAGGTGCTCGACGGGCTGCGCACCCGCGGCGTCCGGTACGCCGCCGCCGGCTCGATGCTCGCCCAGGCCCTGGCCCACCGGGTGCTGCTGCGCATGGAGGCCGGGGGCGAGTCCCCCGACGACCGGGTGCAGGACGCCGTGGCGCGCAGCGCCCCGGTCAAGGCGTGCGTGAGGGCGCTGTGGCCGGCGGTCGACCCGGCGAAGCTGCTGCACCGCCTGCTCTCGGACCCCGACGCGCTGGCATCGGCGGCCGACGGTCTCCTCGACCCCGACGAGCAGCGGCTCCTCCTGTGGGACCGTCCGCCGCGCAGCGCCGGCACCGCCCGGTGGACGCTCGCCGACGCCGTGCTCCTCGACGAGCTGCGCGACCTGCTCGAGCGCACCGGGTCGGTCGGTCACCTGGTCGCCGACGAGGCGCAGGACCTCTCCCCCATGATGCTGCGCGCGCTCGCCCGGCGCTCCAGCACCGGCTCGGTCACCGTGCTCGGCGACCTCGCCCAGGCGACCACCCCGTGGGGTGCCCGCTCGTGGGAGGAGGCCCTCGCCCACCTCGGCAGGCCCGACGCCCACGTCGAGCAGCTGACCCGCGGCTTCCGCGTCCCCTCCGAGGTCATCGAGTACGCCGCCGGCCTGCTGCCCCACGTCGCCCCGTCGCTCGTGCCACCCACGTCGGTGCGACGCACGCGCGGCGACCTGGAGGTCGCCCGCGTGCCGGACCCGGTCGCCACCCTGGCCGACCGGCTCCGCGGGGTGCTGGCGCGCGAGGGCTCGGTCGGCGTCGTCGTACCCGACCACGTGGTCGCCGCCACCTCCCGCGTGCTGGACGCCGTCGACCACCGCGTGCTCGGAGCGCAGACCGCCGAGGCGGAGCAGGAGTGGGAGACGCGGGTCGAGGTGGTGCCGGCGAGCCTGGCCAAGGGCCTGGAGTTCGACCACGTGGTGCTGCTGGAGCCCGCGGCCGTGGTGGCCGGCGAGCACGACCGCGTGACCGGGCTGCGGAGGCTCTACGTGTGCCTCACCAGGGCCGTCACGAGTCTGCTGGTCCTGCACGCCGAGGACCTTCCCGCAGAACTGGGGAAGCCTTGAGCCTTTCTTGAGGCTCCCTGAAGGAGACGGACCTAGGCTGGAGTCACCGCGGTCGTCAGCCAGGACGCCGCCCATCCACCGGAGTCGTCATGGGGACCACCTCCACCGCCCGCCGTACCGCCGTCGGCCTGCTGCTCGCCCTGCTCGTCGGGCTGCTGAGCAGCGTGGGCGCCTCGACGGTGCTGGCCCCCGGCGCGCACGCCGCCGAGAGGGGGCGCGTGGTCGGTGAGGTGCTCGTGCCGGGCAACGTGAAGCTGAAGGTCCGCTGGTTCGACGAGGATTGGACCTTCCTCGGCTCGCGCAAGGTCAACGGCAGCATCTACTCCCTGCGACTGGCCCCGGGCACCTACTACCTGCAGTTCACCGACGAGCGGCCGGCCTACAACGTCGACAAGTACGCCCCCACCGACGTGCGCGTGCGCGTGAAGGCGGGCAAGAAGGTCCAGAAGAACGTCCGGATGAAGCCGGGTGCCGCCATCACCGGCACCGTCCGCGCCGGCGGCAGGCCGCTGGGCGGCGCCAAGGTCGTGGCCGCCAACGCCAACGAGCAGTCCTTCTCCACCAAGGCCAACGACAAGGGTCAGTTCGCCATCGGCGGACTCCCCGACGGCAGCTACTCCGTCTTCACCTACGACCGGAAGAAGACCTGGGTCGACAAGAGCACCTATGTCCAGGGCCTGCGCTCGACGCAGAAGCGCAACATCGGCATCGTGCTGCGCAAGAAGGCCGGCAAGCTCCTGGTCGACCTGCGCGCGGGCGGCCAGCGGGTCAAGGAGGCGGTCTTCGTCACGGCCATCAGCAAGGCCTCGGGCCAGTTCTGGACCGTCAAGGCCAAGCGCGGCGAGGCCAGCTTCAAGGGGCTCTACCCCGGCAAGTACCGCATGGTCGCCCCCGGCGTGGGCAACTACCTGCCGCAGGAGGGCGCCATCAAGGGCGCCAACGTGAAGCAGGGCCGCGCCGACCTGGCCAGCACCTTCACGTGGAAGAAGCGGGGCGCCAGCATCTCCGGCTTCGTCCTCGACGAGGTCTACCCCGAGGCCGTGCTGAAGGACGTGCGGGTGCTCGCCTTCGCCAAGGACGGCACCCTCCTGGGCTCGGCCACCACGGGTTCGGACGGCGCGTTCACCCTCGGGGGGCCGATCACCACCCAGGGCGGGATCACGCTGAAGATCCAGCCCGGCGGCAGCAACCCGCCGTACCTGACCGGCGCCTACTACTGCAAGTTCGGCTCCAGCTCGCTCTCCCCTCTCTCGGTCACCCAGGGCGAGGACCTCCAGGTCGGCGACCTGCTCCTCCCCCAGCTGGCCACCAGCGAGCAGGACAACAAGAGCAACTGCGGCGCCGAGCACACCGCACCCTGACCGACCGGCGACCGCCTCCTCCCGGTGACCGATCGGTCACCCGATGTCACCCGACTGTGTCCCGATGGTGCCCGAACGGTGGACCACGCGTGCCCGCGGCGGCCTTAGGTTCGAACCACCGGACTCACCGTCACACCCACCGCACGACCGCACCCGAGGAGGCACCATGCAGCTCCGCACCGACCACGGCACGATCCGGCTGCGCCTGTTCGCGGAGACGCCGTGCGTCGTCCGCGTCGCGTGGTACGCCGACGGTCGGCTCGTCGGCCAGCGCCGGCTCTGGCACCGTGAGACCGACCTACTGCTGCCCGAGGGGCGCTGGACCCTCGAGATCTCCGACGAGCGCTCCGCCCACGACCCCAGCCGCCTCGCGCCCACCCGGCTCGAGGTGCTGGTGAGGGCCGGCTGGCGGACCGCCACCGACGTGGTGCTCACCCGCGGAGCGGTGCTGACCGGCTTCGTCGCCGACACCGCACCGCGACTCGCCAGGTTCGCGACCGTCACCGCGACCACCGCCGACGGCCGCAGCTTCTCGGTGCGGACCGACGGCCTCGGCGGCTACACCCTGGCCGGGCTGCCCTCCACCGCCTGCCTGGTGCGTGCCACCAAGGGCACGCAGCGGACGGCGCCGGTGGTGGTCGAGACGGTCGGCGGCGAGCACCACGAGCTCGACCTGGTCCTCACCGAGACCTCCGCGTCGGGCTCGCGCTCGGCCACGGCCGACCTGAAGGTCGGCGCGGCGTTCACCGGTGTTGTGCTGGACGAGCACACCGGCGCCGCGGCGTACGCGGCCATCGTGGAGGTGCGCGACTCCCGCGGCGTGCTGAGGGGGCGCACCCGCACCGACCACCGCGGCTGCTTCGTCGTCGGCGGCGACCTGCCGGCCTCCAGCGGCCTGACCATCGTGGTGAAGTCCGGCCCGGACCGCATCGAGGTGGACCAGCGCCGCCTGCACGGGCTCGCCTGCCGCGAGGCGCAGCTGGTCGACCTGGGTCGGGTCACGCTCCCCCGGGCACCGCACCGGGCACGGCCCGCCCGCGCCAGCCTGCCGCGCGCCAGCGCCGCAGCGATGTCGCTGCCGGCGACCCGCGTCTGAGGCCCGCGTCCGAGGCCGGCGTCCGAGGTCCGCGCCGGGACCGTGGGTCGGGACCGTCAGCTGACGGACATGTCCGTCGCGGGGTCCCAGAAGGCCCGCATGGCGGTGATCCTCCCGTCCTCGTCGAAGACCATGTGGTCGATGGGGGCGACGGTGTAGCTCTGGTCGCCGACGACGGTGACGAGCTCGAAGTGGAAGACGGCCTCGCCGCCGGCGATGCGCACGACGCCGAGGCTGGTGCGCGCCTCCATGCCCTCCAGGCCGCCGTAGAACTCCAGGATGGCCTCGCGGCCGCGGCGGACCTCGGTGCCGACGGGGTCCTCCACGGTCGCGTCGTCGGTGTAGAGGTCGGCGATCTGGGCCGCCGTGCCGTTCGCCACGAGGGCGATGTAGGACTCCACGACCTCGCGGATCTTCTCGGTGCTCGCAGCCACGGCCACACTCCTCGTCGAGTCGCTCCTCACGGGAACGAGAACAGGTTCTAGTTATCGGCAGCCTAGCGTGCGCCACGTCACACGTGGTCGGCGCCATGGGGTTCAATGGGGCGATGCCCGCTCATGACGACCACACCGGCCCGTTGCGCGAGCAGCTGCGCCGGCGCTGGCCGCTCTCCGGCGACGAGGCGCTGCGCGAGGACCTCCTCGACGCCTGGGACCGCCCCGGCTACCACGACCTCCAGCACCTCGCCGACGTGCTCGGCCGGCTCGCCGAGCTCGCCGAGGCCGGCGTCGACTACCCCCACCTCCCGGTGGTGCTGGCCGCGTGGTTCCACGACGCGGTCTACGACGGCGAGCGCGACGCCGAGGAGCGCTCGGCCGCCCGGGCCGAGGACACCCTGCCGCTCTCGGTCGGCGAGGAGACCGCCGCCGAGGTGGCCCGGCTGGTGCGGATGACCGAGACCCACGAGCCGGTCGAGGACGACGTGGCCGGGTGCGCCCTCTCCGACGCCGACCTGGCCATCCTCGCCGCACCCCCGGCCCGCTACGCGACGTACGTCCGCAGCGTGCGCGAGGAGTACTCCCACCTCGACGACGACTCCTTCGCCCTGGGCCGCACCCAGGTCCTCGAGCACCTCGCGGAGAAGCCGACCCTCTTCCACACCGCACCCGCCCGCAGCGCGTGGGAGGCCGATGCCAGGGCCAACCTCGACGCCGAGCTCGCCGGCCTCCGACGGGTCGCCAGCTAGCGTGCCGTCCCACCGGTGCGCGGCTTGCGCACCCGCAGCCCGCCCGCGACCAGGCGGCGCACGAGCTCGCGGCTGCTGACCGGCTCGGCCCCGGCAGCGACCACGTCGGCGTACCACTCCGACGGCACGTCGTAGTGGTCCCGGTCGAAGCCGCGGCGCGAGAAGCCCAGGCTCTCGGCGAAGACGTGCAGCTCCGCGAGGGAGGTGTCGCTGGCCAGGTGCGACCACAACCGGCCGTGACCGGCGGCGTTCGGCGGGTCGATCAGGATCACGCCGACAGCCTAGGCAGCGGTGCTACTAATGGGACGGTGGACGTCGCACAGCTCTTCGAGGCCAGGTCCCGGGTCCTCGCGGACCTCGAGGCACGACGCCAGGCGACCCCCGCAGCGGTCTCGGCGCTGGAGGAGGCCGTCTCGGCGCGCTCGTGGTGGGCCGAGCAGTGGCCCGAGGGCGCGCAGTACGTCGCCGGGCTCATCGCCCAGGACGTCCAGGACGCCCTCTTCGACTCGACCGGTCGCTGGCCGGTGTGCGACTGGTGCGACGAGGACGCCGAGCACATGGTGCACATCCAGCCCGACCTCGGCGGACCGGACCCGACGTGGGTGTGCGAGGAGAGCGGCAAGGCCGTCGCGCCGCTGGGTGAGTTGCCCCGCCGGCACGACTGACGCCCGGATCGGCGAGCCGTGCTCTCGACGCCCGCTCGCTGCTCGACCACCGGGGTGACGCCCGGCTCGGTGGGTCCGCTGACGCGTCCTCGTCAGCCGTCCTGGCCGAGCTGCACCCACAGCGTGTAGCGGTCGGCGCGGTAGACCGAACGGGACACCTCGACGACCTTCTCGCCGGAGACCGCGCGGCGCGAGTGCCGCAGCACCGCGCTCATCGGGTCGACCTCCAGCAGCGAGGACTCCTCGCCGGTCGCCTTGTCGGCGTTGACCGAGTCCTCGGCCCAGGTGGGGCGCAGCCCACGCGACTCCAGGGAGTCGTAGAGGCTGGTCGGCATGCCGCTCTGCAGGAAGCCGGGCAGCAGCACCTCGTTGAGGTAGGCGTCCTCGATGCACATCGGCACCCCGTCGGCGCGACGCAGGCGGCGCCAGTGGATGACCGCGTCGCCCTCGGTCAGCGCCAGCGCCCGGGCGACACCCGGGCCGGCCTGCTCACGGCGGGCCAGCAGCGTCTGGCTCTCGGCGAGCATGCCGCGCCGGGTCATCTCCTCGGTGTAGCCGGTGATCCGGCTCGCGGTGCGTCGGGGTCGCGCCACGAACGTGCCCCGACCCGGGATCCGCTCGAGGAGGCCCTCGACGACCAGCGCGTCCATGGCCTGGCGCACCGTCATCCTGGCCACGCCGAAGTGCTGGACCAGCTCGCGCTCGGACGGCGCCGGTGACCCCGGCGCTGATCCGGTCACGAGGTTGCGGACGTACTCACGGACCTGGACGTGCTTGAGCGCCCGACCGTCCGTCACGAGAACCTCATCCACGCTCAGCAGACTAGACAACCTGGTGCGGCATCGGGCCGGATCCGCGAAATCCGTCCCTTACCACGGTCCGGACCCGTCACACCACGTGAGCGGGCACGAGTTGCCAAAGCGTCGGGCGCATCCGGGCAACACTCGCCGCGTGGGCGCGGACGTCCTACTCGGTCGCGATGGCCTGCAGGACGTCGAGGCGCGCGGCGCGGCGGGCCGGGAGGACCGCGGCGAGCACGCCGACCATCACCGCGAGCACGAGGTAGACCGCGAGCTGGCCCCAGGGCACCGAGATGACCTCGAGGCCCTCGTCACGCAGGGCGGTCATCATGACCACGCCGAAGAGCACCCCGAGGACGACGCCCAGCACCGCGCCGAGCACGGAGATGGCGACCGACTCCAGCGTCACCATCCGGCGCAGCTGTCCCCGCCCCAGGCCGACGGCGCGCAGCAGACCCACCTCGCGGGTGCGCTCGATGACCGAGAGCGCCAGGGTGTTGACGATGCCGAGCACGGCGATGACCAGGGCCAGGCCCAGCAGCGCGAACACCATGAGCACCAGCTGCTCGATCGGCTCGCGCTGGACCTCGGCGTACTCCTGCTGGTCCTGGGCGGCCAGCGTCGGCTGGTCCGCGAGCACCTCGTCGATGCGCTCGCCGAGGACGTCGGCCGCGGTGCCGTCGCCGAACACGACGAGCATCCGGTCCTGGTCGGCGAAGCCGGCGCGGCCGCTGAAGGCCTCTGGCGAGACCAGCGCGGTGGCCGGCACGACCGGGTTGGCGGCGTAGGTGCCGGCGACGGTCCACTCCTGCTCCCCGCCGGGCACCTCGAGCACCACCGTGTCGCCGGGCCGGACGTCGGCGTCGTCGGCGACCTGCTCGGCCAGCAGCACCTCGCGGTCGCCGCTGGGGGGCCGGGAGCCGTCGAGCAGCTCCAGCCCCAGGAGGTCGAGGTCCTCGCCGCTCACGGCACCGACGAAGACGAAGTCGCCCTCGAGCCGGGCCACGTCGTAGCGCTCGACCGCCACGCGGTCCACGCCCTCCACGTCGACCAGGGCCTCGGCCACGCTCGGCGAGAACGGACCGCCGAAGACGTTGGTGACGACGTAGTCGCCGACGAAGCTGTCCTCGATCTGCTGGTCGACCGACGCGGACGCGGAGGCGCCGGCGATCGACATCGTCCCGGCCAGCGCGAGCCCGATCATCAGCGCGGAGGCGGTGGCCGCGGTGCGCCGCGGGTTGCGCAGGGTGTTCTGCCCCGCCAGGACCCCGACGGTGCCGAAGACCCGGCGGAAGAGCGCGGCCGCGGCGCCCAGCAGCGGCATCGAGAGCAGCGGCGAGGCCGCGGTGACGCCCAGCAGCACGGCCAGGACCCCGCCGCCGACCACCCAGCCGGCGTACGCGGTGTCGCCGAAGAGACCCACGAGCAGAGCGGCGCCGCCGAGCACCGCCAGCACCAGCCCGACCACGAGCCGGCGACGCAGGGAGGACTCCGGCAGCGCGACGTCGTCACGCAGCGCCTGGACCGGGGCGATGCGACCGGTGCGCAGGGCGGGGACCAGCGCGGCGGCGACGGTCACGAGGACCGCGACGGAGTACGCCGCCAGCGGGGTGCGGGCCGCGATCACCAGCGGCTGACCGGACAGGTCGAGGCCCGCCTGCGCGAAGAGCGCGGCCAATGCCTGGGCCAGCAGGATGCCGAGCCCCAGGCCGAGCGTGCCACCGAGGACGCCGAGCACCAGGGCCTCGACCAGCACCGAGACCGTGACCTGGCGGCGGCTCGCGCCCAGGGCCCGCAGCAGCGCGAGCTCGCGGGAGCGCTGGGCCACCAGGATCGAGAAGGTGTTGACGATGAGGAAGGCCCCCACGACCAGGGCGACGCCGGCGAAGACCAGCAGGAAGGTCTCCAGGAAGCCGATCGCCTCCTGGAGGTCGGCGGCGTTGGACTCGGCGGCCTCGTCACCGGTGACGGCCTCGAGGTCGGCGTCGATCACCTCGCGCACCTGCTCGACCAGCTCGTCCTGGCTGACCCCGTCGGCCGCGGTGACCCAGACCTCGGTCCAGGCGTCCTGCCCGCCGAGGAACAGGTCCTGGGCGGTGGCGGGGTCGAAGGCGGCGAGGGTGGCGCCGTTGAGCGAGCCCCCGTCGGCGAAGTCGGCCAGGCCCACCAGCGTGGGCTCGACCCGCGCCTGCTCGCCCGGGGTCTGGATCGGCACGGTGTCACCCAGGGAGTAGCCGGCCCGGTCGGCGGTGCGGGTGTCGAGCACGACGTCCTCGGGACCCTCGGGCGCACGCCCCTCCACGATCACCAGGCCCTCGCGCCCGTCGACGGCGGGAGCGTCGCTCCACCCCTGGCCGAGGGCGGGCGGGCCGAACCCGCCGACGGGCCGGTCGTCGGTGTCGATGACGTAGACGCCGATCGAGGCCACCTGGCCGTCGGCGCGGGCGGCGCCGGGCAGGGCCGCGAGCTCGTCGACCACGTCGCCGGGGACGGTCCGCGACCCCGGCGGCCCGCCGCCCTGGCCGTCGGGTCGGACCACGACGTCGCCTGCCGAGGAGGCGAAGATCGAGTCGAAGGAGCGCTGCAGGGTGTCGGAGAAGACCAGGGTGCCGACGACGAAGGAGACACCGAGCACGATCGCGAAGGTGCTCATCAGCAGCCGCACCTTGCGGCCGAGCAGGCTGCGCAGGGAGACCCGGAGCACGGCTCAGGCCTCCTGGGCCGAGGCGTCGTCGCGCGGGGCGGCGGCCTCGGTCATCCGGGTCATGACCTCGAGCACGGCGTCCCGGTCAGGTGCGCGCAGCTCGTCGACGACGCGACCGTCGGCGAGGAAGACGACCCGGTCGGTGTAGGCGGCCGCGACGGGGTCGTGGGTGACCATGACGATCGTCTGCTGGTGCTCGTCGACGCTGCGGCGCAGCAGGCTGAGCACCTCCGCACCCGAGCGGCTGTCGAGGTTGCCGGTCGGCTCGTCGGCGAAGACGATCCGCGGCCGGCTGACCAGGGCGCGCGCCACCGCGACGCGCTGCTGCTGGCCCCCGGAGAGCTGGTTGGGCCGGTGCCCCAGCCGGTCGGCCAGCCCCACGGTCGCGACCACCTGGTCGAACCACTCCGCGTCGGGGCGGCGCCCGGCGATGGCCAGCGGCAGCAGGACGTTCTCCTTCGCGGTGAGCGTCGGCACCAGGTTGAAGGACTGGAAGACGAACCCGATCTCGTCGCGCCGCAGCGCGGTCAACGCCTTGTCCTTCAGCCCGGTCAGCTCGACGTCGCCGATGCGCACCGACCCCGAGTCGGCGGTGTCGAGGGCCGCGCAGCAGTGCATGAGCGTGGACTTGCCCGAGCCGCTGGGGCCCATGACCGCCGTGAACTCCCCCGCCCCGATGTCGAGGCTCACGCCGTCGAGGGCGCGCACTTCCGTCTGGCCCGAGCCGTAGATCTTCGTCAGGTCACGCACGCTGGCCGCCACGGTCATGGGCACCACTGTGTCGGACCGCGCCGACGGCGCGCCACCGGGTTCCACCCCGAGCCGACCCCGGGCCGACCCCGAGAACCGAGCGTGTCCCCCCGCCGAGCCGGCGTATCAACACGCCGGCTCGGCACGACGACGCGGGCCGACACGCCCGCACGTCGTCGAACACGTGTTCGATCAAAGGCGTAGGCTGGCGCCATGGACTTCCAGGGCACCCTCTTCGCCGACCAGCCGCAGGGGCGCGAGTCGCTGGCGGACGCGCTGGCCGGGGCGGAGCGGCACGCGCTCACCCACGGCGCCTGGATCGACGTACGCCGGACCTGGCTGCCCGAGCCCGACGACGTCTTCGACGCCCTGGTCTCGCGGGTCCCCTGGCGCGCCGAGCGGCGGCAGATGTACGACCGCCTCGTCGACGTCCCCCGGCTGGTCTACACCTACATGATCGACCAGGAGCTGCCGCACCCCTCGCTCACCGAGGCCCGCGAGGCCCTCAGCGAGCACTACGCCGGCGAGCTGGGCGAGCCGTTCCGCACGGCCGGGTGCTGCTACTACCGCGACGGACGTGACAGCGTGGCCTGGCACGGCGACACCATCGGTCGCGGCTCCACGCACGACACCATGGTCGCCATCGTCTCGGTGGGCGATCCGCGACGACTCATGCTGCGGCCGCGGGGCGGCGGCGAGAGCCTGGCCTTCGAGCTGGGGCACGGCGACCTGCTCGTGATGGGCGGCAGCTGCCAGCGCACGTGGGAGCACGCGGTCCCCAAGGTCGCCTCCGCCGGGCCGCGCCTCTCCGTGCAGTTCCGACCCTTCGGCGTCTTCTGACCACCGCCGACTCCTCGCACCGCCCGACGCGTGGGACGCCGCGTCGGCGCGGCGGGAATCTGACAGGGTGGCCGCTCCAGATCCCCCGCAGGGGTAGCGCAAGGTAAAGCCGTAGGTAAAGGATGTCGCGGGCGACGATCCGCCAGCACCCCACAGGAGGCGGAGCATGGACGAGCCCCGGGAGGAGCAGGTCACGATGACACCGCCCCAGGTGGTCACACCGCGTCGTGCCGAGGGGCGGGGTCAGCTCTTCCTGGTCGGCATCGTCGCCATCGCCATCGCGGTCCTGGTCGTCGTGCTGATGGCGATGATCGGCGACTGACCGGTCGGATCGACCAGGCGGGACAGGACGGTCAGGCCAGGACGGTCAGGCCAGGACGGTCTGGCCGGGGATCAGAAGGACACCTGCGGCGGGGCCTGGTGCCCCTGCGGGGCGTCGTAGAACTCCCGTCGCCCCACGCCGGCGACCCCGGACAGGAACATCCACGGGATCGTCGCCACCAACGTGTTGAGGGTCCGGGTGGCGTCATTGTAGTACTGCCGCGAGAAGGCGATCTGGTCCTCGGTCTGCGCCAGCTGGCGCTGCAGCTCGGCGAAGTTCTGGTCGGCCTTGAGGTCGGGGTAGGCCTCGGCCACCGCGTTCAACCGCACCAGCGCCTGCTGCAGGGCAGCGTCCGCCGCGGCCCGGGCCGCCACGTCGTCCCCGCCGGCGGCAGCCGCGACGCCGGCGCGGGCGCGGGTGACCTCCTCGAAGACCTCGCGCTCGTGGGCGGCGTAGCCCTTGACGGTCTCGACGAGGTTCGGCACCAGCTCGGCGCGACGCGTGAGCTGGACGTCGATCCCGCCCAGCGCCTCCTGGGCGCCGATGTCGGCGGTGCGCAGCTTGTTGAAGCCGACCACGACGAAGCCGACGACGAGCACGACGACGGCCAGGACGATCAGGAGCGGGACCATGGCTCCATCCTGTCGGCACCGTCCCCGGCTGTCACCAGGACCCGCCGCCTCCGCCGCCACCGCCACCGCCTCCGCCGCCGCCGGAGGAGGACGAGGACTGGGTCGCTGCGTACGCCGAGATGGCCGAGCTCATGCTGGCCTCGAGGTCGTGGGTGATGCGGTCGGTCCAGGCCGACCCGGACGAGCCGGCGTACCAGGTGGCCCACAGGGGCGCGGGCGGGTCCTCGCCGATCTCGAAGCGGTACTTGTCGGCCCACTCCTTGGCGCAGCCGAAGGCGACCGCCCAGGGCACGAAGGCGGCGTAGAGGTCGCGGCGCCCGGCGAAGTCGAAGCGCTGCTTGCTCGAGGGTGTCGAGAGCACCCGCTCGAAGCCACCCACCTCCGACCACAGCCGGCGTCCCAGCGCGGTGCGCCGGGTCCCGGCTCCGGGGGTGAGCAGCGGGGCGGCGCCGACGGCGAGCCCCCCGGGCACGAGCGCCAGCGCGGCCAGGTCGACCGGGTTCACCACGACCGTCACCACGCTCAGCCCGATCATCAGCAGCACCAGCAGGGCACCGAAGCCGCCGAGGCCGTGCCGGACGACGGTGCCCGAGTCACGGCCCCACTGCGCGACGTCCTTCTCGAAGCGGTCGATGCGGGCCGTGAGCTTCTTGCCCGCCTCCACGCTCCCCTTGGTGAAGGTGAAGCGGTCCCCACGGGGGACGATGCGGATGGCGTCGCGGGTCACCGGGTCGAGACGGTCCTCGACGTCGCGGTCCCCGGGTCGCTCGATCGTCCAGCCCTCACCGTGCGGCGTCAGCGTCAGCGCACCCTGCTCGGCCGCGTGCAGGAGCGTGGCGACGTACCGCGGTCGCCCCACCCGCTCACGGGCGACGTAATAGCCCTGGGCCGGGCCGATGCCGGTGGGCGGGGTGTAGGTGAGCGGGAACCCGGGCGCCCGCTCCCGGGCCCGAGCGGCCAGCAGCGCACCGAGGCCGAGCGCCAGGAGCGCACCCACGACGACCAGGACCAGCAGCCACACCCGGGTCCCGAGCACCGGGTCGAAGCGCGGCGCCCAGGGCAGCGTCTCCTGGGCGTCGGGCGCGGGCAGGTCGAGCGTCGCGGTCACGGTGACCGGGGTGCGGGGGGCCAGCGGTCCGGTCACCACGACCACCCGGTCGCTGCCACCGCCGACCGCGGTGCAGCCGCCACGCACCCCGTCCCCCTGGTCGCAGGCGACCTCCCCCACCGTCGTGGCCGGGAGCAGGATGGCGACCTCGGCCTCGTCGATGCGCTGGGCCCAGCCGCCGGGCACGACGTCCCAGCGCAGCTCGGCCCGGCCGTCCTCGTCCTCGCCCAGCACGTCGGCCAGCTCGTAGGTCAGGCGGTAGGTGTGCGAGCCGGGCGTGAGCGTGACGTCGGCGTCGCCGATGCGCCACACGAGGTAGCGCCCGGCGCCCGAGGACTCCGTCACCCAGTCCTCCCGCGCACCGTCGCGGAGCACCTCGACGTCGCGGGGCCGGACCCGTCCGCCCTCGACGGGGGAGTCGGCGCGGTCGAAGAAGCGGAAGATCCCGTGCCGGTCGGAGGTCGTGACCTCCAGCACGATCGTCTCGCGGACCCGCGCGGTGCCGTCCTCGCGGACGGTCATCTCCACGTCGTACCGGCTGATCGAGGTGGGCTCGCTGCCGCCCCCGTCCTCCTCCAGCCCGTAGAAGGCGGCGGGGGCGGCCACGAGCGCGAGGAGGAGGACGAGACCGAGCAGCCGGACGAGGAGTCGGGTCACGCCCCGCAGCCTAGTGTCGCGTCTCAGACGTTGTTGCACGGTTGGCGTTCTCAGGGTGTGCGCAACGCAAGGCGCCGGCGCGCAGCCATAGCCGTTCCTCTCGCAAGCGACGGCAACGCAGCGAGGTGCGTGCCATGGGGGCGCGAAGCGCCCAAGAACGTGTGGGACGCGGCACTAGGGGCGGTGCGGCAGCGGCTACCGCAGCACCCGGCGTACGACGACGAGCAGTGCCACCAGTCCCAGGACCGCGGCCAGTCGCGGGCCGTAGGTCCGCAGCAGCACCGGGAGCACGGTCGCCCCCAGGTCCAGCGAGTCGTCGCCCGTCCCGCTCGGGGCCCTGCTGGTGGACTGGCCCGCAGCCGGTGTCGGACGGGGGGCCGGCGACGGCGTCGGGGGGGCCTGGCCCGCCGCCGCCGGCGTCGGGGTGGGGGTCTCCCCAGGCTCGTCGGTCGCGACGGGACCGTCGACCGGTGCGGGCGCCCCGAGCCGTTGCTCGAGGCACGCCACGAACTGGCCCAGCAGCTTGTCGGAGACGTCCTGCATCACCCCGCGACCGAACTGCGCCGGCTTGCCGGTGATCGCCAGGTCGGTGTCGACCTGCACCTCGGTCGACTCCCCCGCCCCGGTCATGGCCAGGGTGACCGTCGCGCCGGCCGTGCCGTTGCCCCGCTTGTCCTTGCCCTTGGCCTCCACGACGAACCGGTGCGCCGCGTCGTCCTTCTCCACGAAGGTGCCCGACCCGGCGTACTGCAGGGCGATCGGGCCGAGCTTGACCTTCACGGTGCCGCGGAAGGTGTCCCCCTCGACGTCGGTGACGACGGCGCCGGGGAAGCACTCGGCGAGCGCCGCGATGTCCCCGAAGTGCGCCCACGTCGACTCGACGTCGAGGGGGACGGTGAAGTTGTGCCTGAGCTCCACGCCTGCCTCAGCCCCCTGCGGCCGCGAGGACCGCGCGCCGGGTCAGCACCGTCGCGAGGTGGCTGCGGTAGTCGGAGTCGCCGTTGAGGTCCGAGGGCGGGTTGGTGCCCTCCGTGGCGCGCGAGGCGGCCTCGCGCACGGCGTCCTCGGTGGCCGGCTGACCGCGCAGCGCGTCCTCGACCGCGCGGGCACGCAGCGGGGTCGACCCCATGTTGGTCAGCCCGACGCGTGCCTCCGCGATCGTGCCGCCCTCGACCCGGACCGCCGCGGCGACCGCGACGATCGGCCACTGGTGGGCGACGCGCACGAACTTCTCGTAGTGCGCGCCCCAGCCGGTGTGCTTGGGCACCCGGACCGCGGTGAGGATCTCGTCCTCGCCGACGGCGGTCTCGAAGAGGTCGACGAAGAAGTCGTCGGCCCCGACCGTGCGGGTGCCGTCGCGACCGGCGATCACCATCTCGCAGCCCAGCGCCAGCGCGGGCGCTCCCACGTCACCGGCGGGGTCGGCGTGGGCGAGCGCCCCACCGAAGGTCCCGCGGTGCCGGATCTGCTCGTCGGCGAGGTGGGTGACGGCTCGCTGCAGCAGCGCTGCGTGCTCGGCGACCATCGGGTCCCGCAGGACGTCGGCGTGCCGGGTCATCGCGCCGATGACGAGGTGGTCGCCGTCGTCGCGGACACCCCGCAGCTCGGGGATCTTCCCGAGGTCGATGACGACCTCGGGTGCGTTGAGCCGCATCCGCAGCACCGGCAGCAGCGACTGGCCTCCGGCGAGGATCTTGGCGTCGTCGCCGTGCTCGGCGAGCGCGGCGAGCGCCTCCTCGACCGTGGTCGGGGCGAGGTAGTCGAACTGCGCGGGGATCACTGTGCACCTCCGGTGGTCCGGTCGACGGTGCCTTCCATGCCCGTCGAGGAGTCGAAGTGCGGCATCGCCGCACCCTCGGTGGCGCCGCCCCCGGCGACGCCCTGGATGGCCCGCCACACGCGCTCGGGCGTGCAGGGCATGGTGATGTCGTCGATGCCGAGATGGCGTACGGCGTCGACGACCGCGTTCACGACGGCCGGGGTCGAGGCGATCGTCCCGGCCTCGCCCACGCCCTTGGTGCCGAGGGTGTTGGTCAGCGACGGCGAGGTCGTGTGGTCGATGTCGAAGGAGATCGTGTCGGCAGCGGTGGGCAGCAGGTAGTCGGTGAACGACCCCGACACCAGCGTGCCCGCGTCGTCGTAGACCGCCTCCTCCCACAGCGCCTGGGCGATGCCCTGCACCAGCCCCCCGTGCACCTGCCCGGCGACGATGAGGGGGTTGATGATGTTGCCGATGTCGTCGCAGCAGGCGTACTTGCGCATCGACACCTGCCCGGTCTCGGTGTCGACCTCGACCGCGCACAGGTGGGTCCCGTGTGGGTAGTTGAAGTTCACCGGGTCGTAGGTCGCGTCGGCGTCAAGCGAGGGCTCCATGTCCTCGGGGTAGGAGTGCGCCGCGAACGCGGCGGTGGCCAGCTCCTGGATGGTGATGCCCTGGTCGGTGCCGCGGACACCGAACCGGCCACCGGCGTACTCCAGGTCGTCGGCGGAGGCCTCGAGCAGGTGGGCGGCCAGCGGTCGGGCCTTGTCGATGACCTTGTCGACGGCCTTGACCAGCGCCTCGCCGCCGACCACCAGCGACCGTGAGCCGTAGGTGTCCAGGCCCTTGGGCGCGACCTGGGTGTCGCCGTGCAGCACCTCGACGTCCTCGAAGGGGACCCCGAGCCGGTCGGCGACGATCTGGCTGAACGCCGTCTCGTGGCCCTGGCCGTGCGCGGAGGCGCCGGTGACGACCTCGACCTTGCCGGTGGCGAGCATGCGCACGCTGGCGTGCTCCCACCCGCCGGCGCCGTAGTTGAGCTGACCGAGCACCCGGCTCGGCGCGAGCCCGCACATCTCGGTGAAGGTCGAGACTCCGATGCCGAGCTGGACCCGGTCGCCGGACTCGCGGCGCCGCTTCTGCTCGGCGCGCAGCTCGTCGTAGCCGAGCATCTCCATCGCCCGCTGCGTGGCCTTCTCGTAGTCGCCGGAGTCGTACTCCAGCCCGGCGACGGTGGTGAAGGGGAACTCGTCGGCGTCGATCCAGTTGCGGCGACGGACCTCGATCGGGTCCTCGCCGAGCTCGGCGGCCAGCTCGTCCATCAGCCGCTCGATCGCGAAGGTGGCCTCGGGCCGGCCGGCGCCGCGGTAGGCGTCGGTCCAGGTCTTGTTGGTCAGCACCGTCTGGCAGTTGAACTGGTAGGCGGGGAACTTGTAGATCGAGTTGAACATGAAGGCGCCGAGCACCGGGACGCCGCCGCCGACGATCGCGACGTAGGCCCCGAGGTCGGCGAGCAGCTCGACCTTGAGGCCGGTGACGGTGCCGTCCTTCTCGGCGCTCATCGTGAGCTTCTGCCACTGGTCGCGCCCGTGGTGGGCGGTCATCAGCGACTCCGAACGGGTCTCGGTGAACTTCACCGGCCGCCCCAGCCGCCGGGCGACGGCGAAGGCGATCATCTCCTCCGGGGTCTGCTGGAGCTTGCCGCCGAAGCCACCGCCCACGTCGGGGGCGATGACCCGGATCTTCGACTCCGGCACACCGGTCGTCGCCGCGATCGCGAAGCGCAGGATGTGCGGCACCTGGGTCGCCGACCAGACGGTGATCTGCTCGCCGGTCGGGTCGACGACGACCGAGCGCGGCTCCATGAAGGCGGGGATCAGCCGCTGCTGGCGGTACTCCCGCTCGATCACGATGCCGTCGGTCCGTGCCTTCTCGATGGCCGCGTCGACGTCGCCGCCGGTGCCGGCCTCGGCGGAGTCGAACTTCCAGAACGCCGACTTGTTGGTGCCGAGGTCGGGGTGGGCCAGGACCTCGTCGGTGGCGGCGTGCTTGAGGTCCAGGGCGGCCGGCAGCTCGTCGTACTCGACGTCGACGAGCTCGGCGGCGTCCCGCGCCTCCGCCGCGCTCCGCGCCACCACGACCGCGACGACCTCGCCGGCGAACGCGACCCGGTCGACCGGCATCGGCAGGTGCGGCGGGGTCACCTGGTCCTCGGTGATCGCCCAGGCGTTGATGCAGGCGCCCTGCGCCTCGCCGAGGTCGGCGCCGGTGACCACGTCGACGACGTTGGTGGCGTTCTTGGCCTCGGTGGTGTCGATCGAGACGATCTTCGCGTGCGCGAAGGGGCTGCGGACCATCGCGAGGTGCAGCATCCCGGGCAGCGCGAGGTTGTCGGTCCACCGGGTGCGGCCGGTGATCAGCCGCTGGTCCTCCTTGCGGCGCCGCTCGCGCCCGATCTCCCGCTCGGCAGCTGGCTCCTGGACGGCGGTCATGCCGTCACCCCCTGCTCCTGCTCCTCGCTGGTCGAGCCCGTCGAGACCCCGGCGGCGTGCTGCACCGCCCTGACGATGTTGTGGTAGCCGGTGCAGCGGCACAGGTTGCCCTCGAGGCCGAGCCGGATCTCCTCCTCGCTGGGCTGCGGGTTCTCCTTCAGCAGCGCCACGCTCTGCATGACCATGCCCGGCGTGCAGAAGCCGCACTGGAGGCCGTGGCACTCGCGGAAGGCCTCCTGCACCGGGTGCAGCTCGCCGTCCTGCGCGAGCCCCTCGATGGTGGTGACCTCGCATCCGTCGGCCTGGACGGCCAGGACGTTGCAGGACTTCACGGACTCACCGTCGAGGTGGACGGTGCAGGCTCCGCAGTTGCTGGTGTCGCACCCGATGACGGTGCCGGTCTTGCCGAGGCGCTCGCGCAGGTACTGCACCAGCAGCATCCGCGGCTCGACGTCGTCGGCGACCCTGGCGCCGTCGACGGTGAGGCTGATCCGGGTCATGGACTCTCCCTGGGTGGATCACGCGGGGGTTCGCGTGGGTGGCGGGTCGTGTGACCCGGCTCACGCTATGAGCGCCAGGTTGGAGGAGGGTTGGAGGAGGGTTGGAGGAGCGCTGAACGAGGGCCGGCGCCTCCCCGTCCTCAGCCGCGCGCAGCCGCCAGACGGGCCTTGAGCAGCGGCGCCAGCGGGTGGGCGCGTCCACCCAGCCGGGCCAGCGCAGCCTCGACCACCTCGGTGTCGTAGGGCGCCCGCTCGCCGTAGGTCGCGACCGCCTCGGGGTCGGGGTCGGCCAGCAGCGCCTCCCGGACCGCGACGGCGACGTACTCGCCGAGCTCCTGCAGGGCCGGGCTGTCGGTGCCGGGCAGCAGGTCGCCGCCGTACGCCTCGACGGCCCGACCCACCCGCCCGCGACGCAGCATCGAGAGCACGTGGTCGACGTCGGTGGCCACCGGCATGGTCAGCCGGTAGGGCCGCGAGGAGAGCTGCCCGCCGAGCGCGTGGCGCAGGTGGGAGACCTCGGCCTTGAGGGTGGAGAAGGTGACGGCGTGGTCGCCGTAGACCGCCGCGTGGAGCCGGTCCAGCGAGAGCCCCTCGGGGTGCAGGGCGAGCAGGGCGAGGATCTCGGTCTGGCGCCGGTTGAGCAGCAGCCGCTGGCCGTCGAGGTGGGCCTCGGCTGTGCCGAGGACCGAGAGCACCAGGCCGGGCTGGGTGTCGTCGGGCCCGGGGGCGTGACCCAGCGGGGTGGCGCTGGCCGGCATCGCCTGCTCGATGAGGCGCGCCATCACCTGCGCGGTGGCGAGGCCGATCGGGTGGGTGCGGTCCCAGGTGGTGGAGAGGTCGAGCACGCCGAGCTGCACGCCGGTCACCGGGTCGTGCACGGGCGCGGCCCAGCAGACCCAGTTGTGCACCATCGAGGCGTAGTGCTCGGCGCTGAAGACCATCGCCGCGCGGTCGTGGCGGTTGGCGAGGTCCAGGGCGTTGGTGCCGGCGGACCGGTCGTCCCACCGGCCGCCGGCCACGAAGTTCACGCTCTCGGCCTTGCGGCGCATGGTGCGACCGCCGTACGTCCACAGGATGCGGGTCTGCGGGTCGGTCACCGCGACCACGAGGTCGCCGTCCTCGGCGGTGCGGCGCAGGTCCTCCTCGACCCGCTCGACCGCGGTCTGCAGCGGGGAGTCGCGGAAGTAGGCCGCGGTCTCCTGCTCGTCGTCGAGGGGGGCGTAGGCGACCTCCGGGGAGATCGTCTGCTCCGAGCGCGCCCAGCTCGACCAGATCTCGGGGCGCACGAGCTGCTCGGCGCCGTCACCGTGCTCGACGAACGAGGTCCACGCGCGCACCGCGTCGACCCGGCGAGCCCGCAGGTCCGCTTCCATGCCGCGAACCTAGCACCGTCCTGGTGACGTGGGTCACACCTCGAGGTGGCGCCTCAGGAACGCGACGGTGCGGCGCATCGAGTCGGCGAAGCGCGGGCCGAAGGCGTGCTGCTCCCCCGGCCACTCCACCAGCGTGCTGCGAGCACCCGCCTCCCGCAGCAGCCGGTCGGTCTGCCGGGACCAGGCCGGTGGGCAGACGTCGTCGGAGGTGCCGTGGTGGAGCATCACCGGCACCTCGACGCGGTCGAAGAATGTCCGGCTGGACAGGTCGCGGTAGAAGCGCGGCGACTCCTCGGGCGTGCCGTGCTCGTCGTAGAACGCGCGTGCCCCCTCGGGGCGGTTGGGCTCGGTGAACTGGCGCAGGTTGTCGACGAAGCGGCTGCTCACCGACGCGAAGACGACCGCCGCGTCGACCAGGTCCGGCTCGGCCACGATGGCGTTGAGCGTGACGCCGCCGCCCATCGAGCGGCCGACGAAGGCGGTGCGGTCGGCGTCGACGTAGTCCATCCGCTTCAGGGCCTTGACCGCCCCGATCGCGTCACGGGTGTAGACCAGCCGGGTCTCCCGGCCCATCGGGCTGACCGGGTCCGAGCCGGCGTGGCCGCGGTAGTCGGTGTGCAGCACCACGAACCCAGCCGCCGCGAACCACTCCTGCTCGCGGCTCATCCCCCGGCCGAGGGTGTAGATCGCGGGGTCGATGTAGCCGTGGTTGAGCACCAGCGCGGGGAACGGCCCCTCGCCCTTGGGCACCAGCAGCTCGCCGGTGACGGTGGCCCCGTTGACGCGGTACGCCGCCGCGTAGCCGGTCCACCGGTCGGTCTCGGCCAGCTGCGCGGTCGTGCGCAGGCCGCCGCCGCGCACGTCCTCACGCATGAGCGCCGGGAGGCTCTGAGGGTCACGGACGGGTGGGAGGGTCTCGTCGGACTCGGGGTCTGCTGTGGGGTCTGCTGTGGGGTCTGCTGTGGGGTCTGCTGTGGACTCGCCGGTGGGCTGGTCGCTCGGCTCGCCCGTGGGGCTGCCGGCCGGTGCCGTGGGCGCGGTCGTGCTCGGGACCGGGTCCGCCGACGGACCCGCCGGGTCGCTGCTGCAGGCGACGAGCAGCGCGAGCAGCACCAGCCCAACGGCGTACGTCGTGACCGGCCGGATCCACCCGCACGGGAGCCTCATGGGTCCACTGTGGCGGCTGGGGCCAAGCGGCGGGTCGGGAGGTTCATCGGCCGTCCGACAGACCTTGGCGTTGGCCGACAGCGGTTCATCGGCCAGTGGCAAGGTTCATCGGCCGGCCGATGAACCTCGCGGCCCACGCCGGCTACTCCTCCCCGTGGATCCGCCCCGAGGTGGTGGCCAGCCGCTCCCCGGAGCCACCCCAGCGGCCGGCGATGATCTCGGCGGCGATGGAGATGGCGGTCTCCTCCGGGGTGCGGGCGCCGAGGTCGAGGCCGATGGGCGAGGAGAGCCGGCCGATCTCGTCCTCGGTCAGCCCCACCTCGCGGAGCCGGTCGAGCCGGTCGTCGTGGGTGCGCCGCGAGCCCATCGCCCCCACGTAGGCGACGTCCAGGCGCAGCGCGACCTCGAGCAGCGGCACGTCGAACTTCGGGTCGTGGGTGAGCACGGCCAGGACGGTGCGCGGGTCGATGCGGCCGGCCTCGACCTCGGCGGCGAGGTAGCGGTGCGGCCAGTCCACGACCACCTCGTCGGCGTCGGGGAAGCGCGAGGCGGTCGCGAAGACGGGCCGGGCGTCGCAGACGGTGACGTGGTAGCCGAGGAACGACCCCACCCGCGCGACCGCCGCCGCGAAGTCGATGGCTCCGAACACCAGCATCCGCGGTTTCGGCGCGAACCCCCACACGAACACCCGCATCCCCTCGCCGCGCCGCTCACCGTCGGGGCCGTAGGTCAGCGTCGCGTTGGAGCCACTCGCCAGCAGGCCGAGGGCGTCGTCGTGCACGGCGTCGTCCATCCTCGCCGAGCCGAGCGAGCCCGAGAGCGCCTCCCCGGGTCGTACGACGACGCGCCGGCCCCGCACCCCGGCGTCGGGGTGCTCGATCACCGTGGCCAGCGCGACGGGTCGCCCCGCCTCGATGTCGGCGGCCACCTCGCCGAGCTCGGGGAAGGTCTCGCGCGAGACCTTCTCGACGTAGACGTCCAGGATGCCGCCGCAGGTCAGCCCGACCGCGAACGCGTCGTCGTCGGAGACGCCGTAGCGCTCGAGCACCGGCTCGCCCGTGCCGGCCACCTCGGTCGCCTGCTCGTAGACCGCGCCCTCGACGCACCCGCCCGACACCGAGCCCACCGCGGTCGCGTCGGGGCCGACCAGCATCGAGGCACCGGCCGGTCGCGGGGCGGAGCGGAAGGTCGCCACGACGGTGGCGACGCCGACGGTCTCGCCGGCCTCCCACCACGCCATCAGCTCGGGCAGCACGTCACGCACGGGAGAGCACCTCGCACAGCTCGGAGTAGGTCGCCAGCGAGTGCCCGGCGAGGAAGTCGTCGACGTGGGGCAGCACCGCCACCACACCGCCCTGCACCGGCTCGTAGCCGGCCTTGCCGCGGTGCGGGTTGACCCACACGACCCGGTGCGCGATCCGCTGCAGCCGTCGCACCTGCTCGGCCAGCAGCGTCGGGTCACCGCGCTCCCAGCCGTCGCTGAGCACCACCACGACCGCACCGCGGGCCAGCCCGCGTCGCCCCCAGCGGTCGAGGAAGACCTGCAGCGACTCCCCCAGCCGCGTGCCGCCGGACCAGTCGGGCACCGTGTCGCCGGCCGCGACCAGCGCGCGCTCGGGGTCGCGGACCGACAGCGCCCGGGTGAGGTGGGTGAGCCGGGTGCCGACGGTGAACGTCTCCACCCGCGCGTCGGGCACGTGGGTCAGCCGGTGCGCCACGCGCAGCAGGGCGTCGGCGTACCCGCTCATCGAGCCGGACACGTCGACCAGCAGCACCACTCGGCGGGGTCGGGTGCCGCGACGGCGGTAGGCGATGGGGGCGGGCTCGCCGAGGCGGCGCAGCGAGGCGCGGACCGTGGCGCGGGCGTCGACCTGCCCGCGGTGCCAGCGGTCGTGCCGGGCCGTACGCCGTCGCGGCGGGCGGAAGCGCAACCGGGCGAGCTGGGCGGCGAGCCGCTGCTTCTCCCCGGCGCTCAGCGTGGCGACGTCGCGGTGCCGCAGCACCTCGGCGTCGCTGGCCCGCGCTCGCACGGGGTCGGAGTCGTCGCTCTCACCAGCGCCGTCGGCGTCGGTCTCGGGCAAGGAGGTGAGCGTCGGCGCGCCCGGCGTGGCCGGCCGCGGGCGCGGCAGCCCGGCCCGGTGGTCGAAGTAGGCCTCGAAGACGCCGTCGAAGCGGTGCAGGTCGTCCGGCCCGCCGCACAGCGTCGAGCGGCCGGCGGTCCGCACCGCCGCGGCATCGGCCAGGCCGACGTGCGCGCAGGCCTCGAGGAAGGCCGCCGACCGGTCGTGCGTCACCGCCACCCCGGCGGCGCGCAGGGCGGTCGTGAACCCGAGCAGCACCTCGTCGGGCGCTCGTCGCTGGTCGAGCCCGTCGAGACCCGTCATGACGTCAGCAGCCGGTCCAGCGCGTGCTTCACGCGGTCGGCGTCCTCGCGGTACTTCACCAGCGCCCCCAGCGTCCGCGCGGCGGTCTCGAGGTCGAGCTCGGCGCACCCGAGGTGGTGCAGGGCCTGCGCCCAGTCCAGCGTCTCGGCCACGCCCGGCGGCTTCTGCAGCCCGGTGTCGCCGCGCAGCCGCTGCACGACGTCGACCACCTGCCGGGCCAGCGCCGCGGACACCTCGGGCAGCCGGGTGCGGACGATCTCCACCTCCCGCTCCAGCCCGGGGTGGTCGACCCAGTGGTAGAGGCAGCGCCGCTTCAGCGCGTCGTGCAGCTCACGGGTGCGGTTGGAGGTCAGCACCACCAGCGGCGGCTCGGCGGCACGGACGGTGCCGAGCTCGGGGATCGAGACCTGGTACGTCGACAGCACCTCGAGCAGGAACGCCTCGAACTCGTCGTCGGCCCGGTCGACCTCGTCGACGAGCAGCACCGCGGGCGCCTGCTGCAGGGCGGCGAGCACGGGACGCGCGAGCAGGAACCTCTCGTCGTACAGGCTCTTCTCGGCCTCCTCGACACCCTGACCCCCGAGACCGCCGGCGGCCTCGAGCGCGCGCAGGTGCAGCACCTGCCGCGGGAAGTCCCAGTCGTAGAGCGCCTGCGAGGCGTCGATCCCCTCGTAGCACTGCAGCCGCAGCAGCGGCACCCCGGCGACCTGCGCGAGCGCCTCGGCCAGCGCGGTCTTGCCGGTGCCGGGCTCGCCCTCGAGCAGCAGCGGACGCTGCATCCTCCCGGCCAGGAAGACCACGGTCGCCAGCGACTCGTCGCACAGGTAGCCGGTCGCGGCGAGCTGCTCGGCGACCTGCGCGCTGGACTCGACCTGCATGGCGACAGGCTAGACAGCCGGGTGTTGGTCGGCGGTTGGAGCATGCCCACACTGGAGGACGTGCCCTCCGTGCCCGAGCCCAAGACCTGCGCCTCCTGCGGCCGCACCATCGAGTGGCGCAGGAAGTGGGCGCGCTCGTGGGACGACGTGAAGTACTGCTCCGACGCCTGCCGCCGCCACAAGGTCACCGACACCGACCGGGCGCTGGAGACGAGCATCCGCTCGCTGCTCGACTCCCGGAAGGGCGGCGCCACCATCTGCCCCAGCGAAGCGGCCCGCGAGGTCGGCGGCGAGGACTGGCGCGACCTGATGGAGCCGGCCCGCCGCGCCGGGCGACGGCTCGTCGCGGCCGGCGAGGTCGAGGTCACCCAGGGCGGGAAGGTCGTGGACCCCTCCACCGCCAAGGGGCCGATCCGGGTCCGTCGAGTCCCCTGACCTACCGGCTGTCGACGTCGCGGCCGCTCGCCAGGTCGCCGCACTCGACGAGCACCACGTCGGCGGTCGCGAGGTAGTCGCGCGCCCCCCGGTCCCCCGTGGCCGCGGCGGCCACCCCGGCCCAGTGGTCGCGCCCGAGCAGCACCGGGTGCCCCGGCACGCCGTCGTACGCCGCTCGCGCCAGCGAGCCCGCGGCCGCACCGGCACCGCCGACTGCACCGCCGACCACCCGGGCCACCACCTGCGGCACCAGGTCGGGCAGGTCGACCAGGCTGACCACCACCGACGGCACGTCCTCCCCGAGCCCGGCCAGGGCGGCGAGCCCGGCCCGCAGCGAGGCCCCCATCCCCTCGGCCCAGTCCTCGGCCACCACGACCTGGACGGACCCGTCCAGCAGCTCGGCCGCCTCCGGCGCCGCGCCGAGCACCACGACCACCGGGTCGCAACCGCCCTGGCGCAGCACCTCGACGCCCCGCTGCAGCCAGGCGCCCCGGTCGTCGTGCACCAGCGCCTTGGGCATCCCCATCCGCGAGCCGGCCCCCGCGGCGAGCAGCAGCCCGGCGGGCGTGGGGGCGGGCGGATCGACGGGGGTCACGGGTCGATGGTGCCAGGCACGCGCGACCCGTCGGCCGCACGAGGCCAAGAGATGTCCTAGGGTCGCTCCCGACCGAGGGGAGAGACGTGGATCACATGCGAGGAGTCGCCGTCGTCACCGGCGCCGCCGGCGCGATCGGCACCGCACTGACCGCCACGCTGACCGACGCCGGCTACGACGTGGTCGGGCTCGACCTGCCGGAGGCCTGCCCGCCCGAGCGACTGGCGAGCGGAGCGATGGTCGGCTGCGACATCACCGACGACGCCGAGGTCCGGGCGGTCTTCGAGCGCATCGTCGCCGACCACGGGCGGATCGACCTGCTGGTCAACAACGCCGGCATCTCGGCGATCGGAGCGTTCGACGACCACGACGTCGAGACCCACCGGCAGGTGCTCGCGGTCAACCACCTCGGCTCGGTCTCCTGTACCCAGGCCGCGCTGCCGGCCCTGCGCCAGAGCCGCGGCCACGTCGTGGTGGTCAGCTCGGTCGCGGGCTTCGCCCCGGTCGTCGGCCGGCCGGCGTACGTCGCCGCCAAGCACGCCGTCACGGGGATGTTCGAGTCGCTGCGTCCCGAGCTGGCGCGCGACGGCGTCGGCGTGACGCTGGTGCACCCGACCTTCCTCACCACCCACCTCGGCACGGCCGAGGGCGGTACCGAGCGCACCACCACCGGCTCGGCCGTCACCGCCGACGACGTCGCCCGGACCGTGCTCGAGGGCGTCCGGAAGCGCCGGCCGCGGATGCTGGTCGGCCGCACCGCCCACGTCGCCTGGCACGTGCGCCGTCTCGCGCCCGGGCTCTACGAGCGTCTGATGACCCGCCGGATGACCGCCACCGAAGGAGCCGACCGTGGCTGACCAGTCCCGCGACGAGGACCTCACCTGCGCCGTGATCGGCGCCGGCCCCACCGGGCTGGCCGCCCTGCGCACCCTCCAGCGCTACGGCGTGCCGGCGGTCGGCTACGAGCTGGCCGACGACGTCGGCGGGCTGTGGCACATCGACGGGCCGCGCAGCACGATGTACGAGTCGGCCCACCTGATCTCCTCCAAGACCACCACGGCGTACGCCGAGTTCCCGATGCGCGAGGAGGTGGCCGACTACCCCAGCCACCGCGAGCTGCACGGCTACTTCCGCGACTTCGCCGACACCTTCGGCCTGCGCGAGCAGATCCGCTTCGGCACCGAGGTCACCGCGGTGGAGCCTGACCCGGATCCAGCGAGCGAGCAGTGGCTGGTGACCAGCACCGGCCCCGACGGCACCCGCACCGAGCGGCACTCGGCGGTGCTGCTGTGCAACGGCACGCTGAGCGAGCCGTCGGTGCCGACCTTCGAGGGCTCCTTCGACGGCGAGGTCATGCACACCAGCCGCTACCGCGACGCCGACGTGTTCGCCGGCAAGCGGGTGCTGATCATCGGTGCCGGCAACTCCGGCTGCGACATCGCCGTCGACGCCGCCCACCGCGCGGCCTCGGTCGACCTGAGCGTGCGCCGCGGCTACTACTTCGTGCCGAAGTACCTCTTCGGCAAGCCCGCCGACACCCTCAACCAGGGCAAGCCGCTACCGGCGCGGATCAAGCAGGCGGTGGACTCGCGCGTCCTCAAGGCGTTCACCGGCGACCCGGTGCGCTTCGGGTTCCCGAAGCCGGACTACAGGATCTACGAGTCGCACCCGATCGTGAACACGCTGGTGCTCCACCACATCGGCCACGGCGACGTGACCGTGCGGCCCGACATCGACCGGCTCGACGGCGACGGCGTGCGGTTCGTCGACGGCCAGCGCCACGAGTACGACCTGGTCGTGCTGGCCACCGGCTACCGCCTGCACTACCCCTTCGTCGACCGCGAGCTGCTGGCCTGGGACGGCTGGTCGCCGCAGCTGTACCTCAACATCTTCCCGCCGCGACGCACCCCCGCGCAGAGCACGCTGTTCGTGCTCGGCATGCTCGAGGCCAGCGGCATCGGCTGGCAGGGCAGGTACGCCCAGGCCGAGCTGGTGGCGGCGTACCTCCGCGCGCGACGCGACGACCCGGCGGCCGCCGCCGAGATGGACCGCCGCATCGCCGGCCCGAAGCCCGACCTCACCGGCGGCTACCGCTACCTCGCACTGGAGCGGATGTCCTACTACGTCAACAAGGACGCCTACAAGGCGTCGCTGGCCGAGCACCTCGCGCTGCTCGACCCGCTCCCCGCCCCCGAGTCGTCGGCTCCCCGCAGCCACGAGGAGGTCCGATGATCCCGCTGCCCTTGTTGGTGGGAGCGGACGCCGACGTCGACAGCATCCGGATCGCCTTCGAGGAGGGGTCGCTGACGACGCTGAAGATCGTCATCGGCGCGATCCTCCTCGGCGTCGCGCTCGAGACCCGCCCCTCGGACTTCCTGGCCGCGGCCAAGCGGCCCGGGTCGATCGCGATCGGGGTCGTCGCGCAGTTCCTGGTGCTACCGGCCCTGACCTTCGCGCTGACCCTGCTGCTCGACGTGCGCGGCTCGGTGGCGCTCGGCATGATCCTGGTGGCCTGCTGCCCGCCGGGCAACGTCTCCAACATCCTCACCCACCGCGCCCGCGGCGACGTGGCGCTCTCGGTGTCGATGACCGCGGTCGGCAACGTGCTGGCGATCGTGGCGATGCCGCTCAACGTCGCCTTCTGGGGCTCGCTGCACCCCACCGGCAAGGAGCTGCTCCAGGACATCACGCTGGACGCGGTCGACATGCTGGTGGAGATCGGCACCGTCATCGGCATCCCGTTCGTCGTCGGCATCGCGATCGCCACGAAGTGGCCGCGCTTCGCCGAGCGCGCCGGGAAGATCGTCGGCCCTGTCGCGTTCCTCGCCCTCGGCGCGGTGATCGTGGTCGGGGTCGCCGGCAACTGGTCGATCTTCGTGAACTACATCGGCATCGTGCTGGTGGCGGTCTTCCTCCACGACGCCCTCGCCCTGCTGCTCGGCTACGGCATCGCCCGCGGCACGGGCCTTCCCGAGCGCAGCCGCAAGGCGATGACCTTCGAGGTCGGCATCCGCAACTCCGGCCTCGGCCTGGTGCTGGTCTTCGCCTTCTTCGACGGCCTCGGCGGCATGGCACTGGTCGCCGCCTGGTGGGGCATCTGGGACATCATCGCCGGCCTCGCCGTCGCCCAATGGTGGGGCATGCGTGCCGGGCGGCGTACGCCGGAGCCGGTCACGTGAGCGCCCCCGACCCCCGCACGGTGCTGGTCACCGGCGGCAGCGGCTTCCTGGGCTCCTCGGTCGTCCACGGGCTCGCCGCGGCCGGGCACCGCGTCGTCAGCGGCGACCTGCGACTGCCCGAGCAGCCCGTCGCCGGGGTCGAGCACGTCGTCCTCGACGTCACCGACGCCGCCCTCGTGGACCAAGTGGTCGGCGAGCACGGCACCGAGGTGGTGGTCCACCTCGCCTCGGTCGTCACGCCGGGCAAGGACTCCTCCCGCGCCAAGGAGCACGCCGTCGACGTGGACGGCACCCGGCACGTGCTCGAAGCGTGCCTGGCCCACGGCGTGCGGCGCGTGGTGGTGTCGTCGTCGGGTGCGGCCTACGGGTACCACCCCGACAACGGGGCCGCCCACGACGGCTGGCTGCACGAGGACGACCCGGTGCGGGGCAACGAGGCCTTCGCCTACAGCCACCACAAGCGGCTGGTCGAGGAGATGCTCGCCGACCTGCGGGAGACCCACCCGGAGCTGGAGCAGGTCGTCCTGCGGATCGGCACGATCCTCGGGGAGCGCGTCGACAACCAGATCACCGCGCTGTTCGAGCGGCCGCGGATGCTGCAGATCCGCGGCTCGGACTCGCCGTTCGTCTTCATCTGGGACACCGACGTCGTCGCGATCATCGAGCGCGCGGTGACCAGCGAGGCGACCGGCATCTTCAACGTCGCTGGCACCGGCGCGATGAGCATCCCCGAGATCGCCGAGGCGCTCGGCAAGCCGGTGGTCGCGCTGCCCGAGGGTCTCCTCCGGGCGGCACTGGCGGTCGGGAAGCGGCTCGGCCTGACGGCGTACGGGCCCGAGCAGACGATCTTCCTCAAGCACCGCCCGGTGCTGGCCAACGACCGGCTGGTCGAGGTCCTCGGCTACCGGCCGTCGAAGACCTCGCGCGAGGCGTTCGACGCCTGGCGCACCAGCCGCGGCCTCTGACCGCTCCGGGGGTCGTGCCCCCGAGCGGGCGCCATGGCGCCCGCTCAGGGGCACGACCCCACAGAAATGCGGGAAGGCCCCGGTCGCTCTCGCGACCGGGGCCCTCTCGGTGGTGCTGTGGAGCGGTGGGACTCAGAAGTCCATGCCGCCCATGCCGCCGTCGCCACCGGGCATCGGGGCAGCCTTCTCGGGCTTGTCCGCGACGACCGCCTCGGTGGTGAGGAAGAGCGCCGCGATGGAGGCGGCGTTCTGCAGCGCGCTGCGGGTCACCTTGGCGGGGTCGATGATGCCGGAGGCCAGCATGTCGACGTACTCGCCAGTGGCGGCGTTGAGGCCGTGGCCGGGGGTCAGGTTGCGCACCTTCTCCGCCACGACACCGCCCTCGAGGCCGGCGTTGACCGCGATCTGCTTCAGCGGGGCCTCGGTGGCCAGCTGGACGATCTTGGCGCCGGTGGCCTCGTCGCCGTCGAGCTCGAGCTTCTCGAACGCGCCCGCGGCGGCCTGGATGAGGGCCACGCCACCGCCGGCGACGATGCCCTCCTCGACAGCAGCCTTGGCGTTGCGGACGGCGTCCTCGATGCGGTGCTTGCGCTCCTTGAGCTCGACCTCGGTGGCCGCGCCGACCTTGATGACCGCCACGCCGCCGGCCAGCTTGGCCAACCGCTCCTGCAGCTTCTCGCGGTCGTAGTCGGAGTCGGACTTCTCGATCTCGGCGCGGATCTGGTTGACCCGGCCCTCGATCTGCGAGGCGTCGCCGGCACCCTCGACGATGGTGGTCTCGTCCTTGGTGATGACGACCTTGCGGGCCTGGCCGAGCAGCTCGATGCCGGTGCTCTCGAGCTTGAGGCCGACCTCCTCGGAGATGACCTGGCCACCGGTGAGGATCGCGATGTCCTGCAGCATGGCCTTGCGGCGGTCACCGAAGCCCGGGGCCTTGACGGCGACGGACTTGAAGGTGCCGCGGATCTTGTTGACGACCAGGGTCGACAGCGCCTCGCCGTCGGTGTCCTCGGCGATGATCAGCAGCGGCTTGCCCGACTGCATGACCTTCTCCAGGATCGGCAGCAGGTCCTTGACGTTGGAGACCTTCTGGTTGGCGATGAGGATGTAGGGGTCCTCGAGGACGGCCTCCATGCGCTCCATGTCGGTCGCGAAGTACGCCGAGATGTAGCCCTTGTCGAACCGCATGCCCTCGGTGAGCTCGAGGTCGATGCCGAAGGTGTTCGACTCCTCGACCGTGATCACGCCCTCCTTGCCGACCTTGTCCATCGCCTCGGCGATGGCGTCGCCGACGGTGGTGTCGCCACCGGCGGAGATGGTCGCGGTGGCCGCGATCTGCTCACGGGTCTCGATGTCGGTCGCCATGCCGAGGAGCTTCTCGGAGACGGCGGACACGGCGGCCTCGATGCCGCGCTTGAGGCCCATCGGGTTGGCGCCGGCGGCCACGTTGCGCAGGCCCTCACGGACCATGGCCTGGGCCAGCACGGTGGCGGTGGTGGTGCCGTCACCGGCGACGTCGTCGGTCTTCTTGGCGACCTCCTTGACGAGCTCGGCACCGATCTTCTCGTAGGGGTCCTCGAGCTCGATCTCCTTGGCGATGCTCACACCGTCGTTGGTGATCGTGGGGGCGCCCCACTTCTTCTCCAGCACGACGTTGCGGCCCTTGGGACCGAGGGTCACCTTGACGGCGTCAGCGAGGGTGTTCATGCCCCGCTCGAGGCCGCGACGGGCCTCCTCGTCGAATGCAATCAGCTTCGGCATAACTCCTGCGATCTCCTCGCACGAAAAAGAGTTGTGGACGGCCCGGCTCGTCGCCCGCGACGGACGGCCGCTCCACCTGCGGACCCTTCCCGGAGGTGGGGTGCGACCTCGACTCCCCGGACCGGGGTGTCTTGGCACTCTCACATGGAGAGTGCCACCGTCATGTTTAGCACTCGCACAGGGCGAGTGCAAACGTCAGGGTCGGTCCGGCAGGCCACCGGTCCGACCGGCCAGCACACGCACCACGACGTCGGCGAACAGCGCCGCGTTGCCGGGGTGCACGTCGAGGTAGAGACCGGGCTCGATCAGCTCCAGCTCGCTGACCGCCAGGCGACCGTCGGCCAGCCGCATCATGTCCACCCGGGCGTAGGGCAGCTCCCGCCCCAGCAGTCGTACGCCGGCGGCGACCGCGGCCGCCGCGAGCTCGGCGCACTCCGGCTCGACGGGCACCGGGCGCGAGACGCCCCCGAAGTGCTCGTGCACGCGGACCTCACCGCCGGCCGGCTGCTTGTCGACCTGGCTGATGACCTCGCCGCCGAGCACGAAGACCGACCGCTCCCCCTCGGTGCGCACCGACTCCACGACCGGCTGGGCCACCCACGGTCCGGCCGTCAGCCCCTCCAGCCGAGGGTCGCGGACCGAGTCGGCCAGCACCACGCCGAGCCCGCCGGCGCCGGTGCGTGGCTTGACCAGCACGGCGCCGAAGTCGTCGATCGCGGCCTGCAGGGCCGGCACCAGGCCGTGGTCCTCCAGCAGGCGGGTGGGCACGACCGGGACCTCGGCGCCCAGCTCGAGCAGGTAGGACTTGTCGGCGTTCCACGCGAAGACGTCGGCGCCGTTGAGCACCGGGGCGACCGCCTCGGTGCCACGCACCCAGGCGAGGAACTCCGGCAGTCGCCGGTGGTAGTCCCAGGTCGAGCGCACGGCCACCAGGTCGGCGGCCGACCAGTCCACGGCCGGGTCGTCCCAGGTGACCCAGCGGGCCGTCACGTCACGTTCGGCGAAGGCGGAGACGAGGTGCTCACCGCCGTACTCGCCCTCGGGGAGCAGGGTGAAGGTGGCGAGGAGGACGGTCGGCATGCGGCCCAGGCTAGGAGGGTTCACTGAGCGTCTCGGGCGGCAGGTGCCCGAAGGGCAGCTCGGCCCGTTCACCCAGCGCCGCCAGCACCGAGGGCAGCATCGCCTTCGCGGTGCGCTTGTAGCCCAGGGCGCTGGGGTGGAACCGGTCGAGGCTGAACATCTCGTCGGGGTTGGTGATGAAGAACGGCCCCACCACCTCGGCCAGCGACACCGCGTGCGCACCCGAGCGGACCGCGGCGGCGGCCTGGGCGGCGGCCAGCTGGCGCGAGGCCCGCGAGCCGAGGGCGCGCAGCGGCTGGGGCACCGGGCGGAGCGCCCCCAGGTCGGGGCAGGTGCCGACGACGACGGCGGTGCCCCGCTCGCGCAGCCGCGCGATGGCCTCCTCGAGGTGCTTGACCGAGTCGGCCACCGGCACCCGGTGGGTGACGTCGTTGCCGCCGACCACGATGACCGCGACGTCGGCGGCGTAGTCGCCGGGCAGCGCGTCGATCTGCCCGGCCAGCATCGAGGACTCCGAGCCGACCACGGCCCCCGTGCGCAGCCGCACCGAGCGGTGCAGCGTCGTGGCGAGCGCCTTGCTCAGCCGCCCGCCGAGGGTCTCCTTGCGGATGTCCGCACCGAGCCCGGCGGCGATCGAGTCGCCGAGGAGCAGCAGGTCGACCGGGTTCCCGTACGACGGCTTCCACACCCGGTCCGCGTCCGGGGCCTGCTCGCCCAGCGGCTTGCCGATGATGCGCCGGGCGGTCTCGGCCTGGCGGTGGAGCAGCTCGCGGGCGGCGTACCCGAGTCCTCCGCCGGCGGCGCCCACCACACCGGCGACCGCGGCCACCGCGAGCAGTCGCCCTCGCGCAGATCTGTCCACGGTGCATGGCTACCGGCGGCGCCTGAACAGCAGGCGAGGAGAAGGTTCACCCCACGTGTCGATCGAGCCCCGCCACGCCCGTCATCTCGGTGGCCGCCGAGCACGCCGTCGCCCCCACCCCGGCCGACACGGCGTGGTCGCGGATCGTCGGCCACTACGACGCCCTGCTCGGGCTCGGCGACTCCCCCGTGGTGCGGCTGCACCGCGCGGTCGCGGTGGCCGAGGCCGACGGCCCGGAAGCGGGTCTCGAGGAGCTGATCGGCCTGGTGCTGCCCGGCCACCGGCTCCCCAGCGTGCGCGCGACGCTGCTCGCGCGACTGGGCCGGGTCGAGGAGGCCCGCGACGCCTTCGAGGAGGCGCTCGCGCTGTGCGGGAACGCCGCCGAGGCCGAGCACCTCGCCGGCCGGCTCGCGGACCTCTGATCCCCGCCGGCTGATCCCCGACGACGGATCCCCGACGACGGATCCCCAACGAGGGGTCGGGACGGAGGTCCCCACGATCTGAGTACGTCGACTCACGCGCACCCCCGGGCGCGAGGTCGACGCTGGAGGTATGACGACCACCACGCCTGCCCGGCTGTCCTGGCTCACCGGCGAGGTCCGCTCCTGGCAGGCCGCGGGCCTGATCGGGGAGGACCAGGCCGACGCGATCCTCGCGGGGTACGCCCCCGGGCACCGCCTCTCCCTCGTCCGCCTCCTGCTCGCGGTCGGCGCCTGCTTCGTGGGCGTCGGCGTGCTCTGGCTGGTGGCCGCGAACCTCGAGTCCCTCTCGCCCACGGCACGGGTCGTCCTGGTGGCGACCGTCTGGCTGACGGCCCTCGCCGGCGGCGAGGTGCTGCACTCCCGCTCGGCACCGGCTCCCGTCGTCGGTGCGGTGCGGCTGCTCGCGGCGCTGCTGGTCGGTGCGCTGGTGTTCCAGGCCGCGCAGAGCCTGCAGGTGCCGGCGTACGAGCCGTTCTTGCTCGCCTGCTGGGCCGCCGCCGCCCTGGTGCACGCCTACGCCGCCGGGGCCGTGACGCCGCTGCTGGCCGGTGTCGTGACCGGCACCGTCTACACGCTGTGGGCGGTCCTCGGCAGTGCGCCGTCCGGTGTCGCGCTGGTGCTCACGCTCGCCACCGTCGGCTTGGCGGCGGTGGGTCTGGCCGCGGTCCACGACGCGCGGACCCCGGAGTTCGCGCGGGTCTGGCGACTCTCCGGCGTCGGTCTGCTGCTCCTCTCCCTCGTCGTGGGCGCGGTGCCGGGGCTGGACCTCGGCTCGGAGTCCCTGCCCCTCGACCTGGTGGTCGGCCTGGTCGCCACCGCCCTGCTGGTCGGCGCGGGGCTGCTGGTCGGTGACCGGCTCGCCCGCGCCGAGCTGGTCGGCGGGGTGGCGGTCCTGGCCGTGGGTGCCGGGCTCGTCCTCTGGCAGGTCGGCACGTACGCCGCCAGCGACCCGACCGGCCAGGACGTCGTGCGTGCGATCGCCGGCCTCGCGGCCTGCGCGACCGCCGCCGTGGGCGTCGCGGTGGTCGGCACCTGGCGCGAGTCCACCGGCCTGGTCGCCCTGGCGACCGTGGCGCTGGTCGCGACGACCGCCCTGCAGGCGTTCACCGTCTTCGCCCCGGTCCTGGAGGGCGCGTGGCTGTTCCTCCTGCTCGGCGCGCTCCTGGTGGCCGTCGGGCTCGGCTTCGACCGGATGCGCCGCCAGGTCGCGGCAGCCCTGTGACCCCTTCCCGCGCCCCTCTCGCCACCCCCGGCACCCTCGACACCCCTCGACGCCCAGGAGTCCCGATGCGACTGCTCTCCCACACCCCCACCCGGATCGCCGTCGTCGCGCTCGCCCAGCTGCTGCTCGTCGGGGTCGCGGTCGCACCGCGGCTCTCGGCGTGGGCCACCGGCGAGGAGTACCTCCTCGAGGTCGCCGGCTTCGACCCGCACGACCCGTTCCGCGGCGCCTACGCCCAGCTGGACTACCCCGGGCTGCCGTCCGGGCGCCGGGTCCCCGACGGGACGGCGTACCTCCCCCTGCAGCGCGACGGCGACGTCTGGGTCGCTCCCCGCGCGGTCACCCAGCGCCCCGACGACGGTCCCTACCTCACCTGCGAGGGCGACGGGTGGGACCTGCACTGCGGGATCGAGTCGTGGTTCGCCCACGACGAGGAGGCGCTGGCCGTCGAGGACGCGTTGCGCTCGTCCACCGGTGTGGCGGTCATCAAGGTCGACTCCCGCGGCCACGCCGCCCTCGTCGACCTCCGACTCCCCTGACCTGCCCCCACCTACCCCGCCCCAACCCGCCCCGACCCGCCCCGACCCGCCGAGCCGGCGTATCAACACGCCAGCTCGATGCCCGCCGAACCGGCGTATCAACACGCCGGCTCGACCCACCACACATGCCGAACCGGCGCGTCCTTCCGGAAGGACGCGCCGGTTCGGCGTGGGTGACCGGGTGGGTCAGCCGCCGGCGACGGCGGGGATGACCGAGACCTTGGTGCCGGCCGGGGTGGGGGTGGCCAGCTCGTCGAGGAAGCGGACGTCCTCGTCCCCGACGTAGACGTTCACGAAGCGGCGCAGCGCGCCGTTGTCGTCGAGGATGCGCGCCTTGATCCCGGGGTAGGAGGCGTCCAGGTCGTCGATGACCTCCGCGAGGGTCGCGCCGGTGGCGCTGACCTCGGACTCACCCCCGGTGTAGGTGCGCAGGATGGTGGGGACGCGGACGGACACGCTCACTTCGGGACTCCTGGGAGGTGGGGGGTCAGACGAGGCCGGCGTCGGAGAACGCGGCGTACGTCGGCTTGATGGTCGCCGCGGGGCCGACCTCGTCGGCCACGGCGTCGAGGGTCTTCAGGCCCATGCCGGTGTTGATGACGACGGTCTCCAGCGAGGTGTCGAGCTGGCCGGTCTCGACGAGCTTCTTCAGCACGCCGACGGTGGTGCCGCCGGCGGTCTCGGTGAAGATGCCCTCGGTGCGGGCGAGGAGCAGGATGCCCTCACGGACCTCGTCGTCGGTGATGTCCTCGACCGCGCCGCCGGTCTCGCGGCAGATGTCGAGGACGTAGATGCCGTCGGCGGGGTTGCCGATGGCCAGCGACTTGGCGATGGTGTCGGGCTTGACCGGGCGGATGGCGTCGGTGCCGGACTTGTAGGCCGAGGAGACCGGCGAGCAGCCGGTGGCCTGGGCGCCGAAGATCTTGACCGGCTTGTCCTCGACGAGGCCGAGCTTCACCAGCTCCTGGAAGGCCTTGTGCACCTTGGTCAGCTGCGAGCCGGAGGCGACCGGGATGACCACCTGGTCGGGCAGCCGCCAGCCGAGCTGCTCGGCGATCTCGTAGCCCAGGGTCTTGGAGCCCTCGGCGTAGAAGGGGCGGACGTTGACGTTCACGAACGCCCAGCCGTCCTCCTCGCCCGCGATCTCCGAGGCGAGCTTGTTGACGTCGTCGTAGTTGCCGTCGACGGCGACGAGACGGTCGGTGTAGACCGCGGAGTTGACCTGCTTGGGCTTCTCGAGGTTGCTGGGGATGAAGACCACGGTCTTGATCCCGGCACGGGCACCGGCAGCGGCCACGGCGTTGGCGAGGTTGCCGGTCGAGGGGCAGGCGAAGACCTTGGCGTGCAGCTCGGTGGCGGCGCTCAGCGCACAGGCCACGACCCGGTCCTTGAAGGAGTTGGTGGGGTTGGTGGAGTCGTCCTTGACCCAGAGCTTCTCCAGGCCGAGCTCCCGACCGAGGTTGCGGGCCTCGAGCAGACGGGTGAAGCCGGGCTCGGTGTTGGGGCTCTGCTCGATGTCGGTCGGCACCGGCAGCAGCGCCTTGTAGCGCCAGATGTTGCGCGGGCCGGCCTCGATCTCCTCGCGGGTCACCGTCGGGAAGTCGTAGGCCACCTCGAGGGGGCCGAAGCACTCCGGACAGGCGTAGTGCGGGCCGAGCTCGACCTCGTGGCCGCACTCGCGACACGAGAGACAGCGCGCGTTGCCGAAGGCACCCTCGCGCAGGCCGGTCTGGTTCGTCGACTCCGCCGGGCTGGTCGCCTCGGTCGCGCTGGTGTCGGGCTGGGTGATGGTCGCAGCGCTCACTGAGTCCTCCTCCTCATCTTCCCCACCGCGTCTCTCGCGCCGGGCCGGAATTAGCACCGTTTCCACGAACGCACGACCAGCGGGTGCCGGCGCGGAGGCTCGTGGCGGTTGCCGGGACTTCGACGGGCCGTTCCCTCAGTCCCTCTCGATGAGCTGATCAGAACTGTACGGGCGGGTTCCGGCCGATCGCGAATCGGGGTCCGGAATGCGGACCGTCGTCTCGGGATGTGGGACATGTGGTGGGCCGCGAGCCTGCGAGGTCTGACTGATGTCGGTCAGGCCTTGCACGTCGCGGTCGAAGGTTCGACCGCCATCGCGAAGGTTGGACTGACATCAGTCAGACCTTCCCCGACGCAGGAGAGCCCCCTGCGCGCAGCACTCCGGCACCCGGGGAGTCAGGAGCGCAGGTCGCGGGCGTCCGCGGTCAGCTGGGCGAGCAGCTGCAGCACGCCGTCGGGGCCCTTGACCACGACGTCAGACATCGGGACCAGGGCGGACTGCTCGCGAGACGCCGAGCACACCCGCAGGGTGGGCAGCCCCGACTCCTGCAGCTCGCCCAGCGCCTCGAAGGCCTCCACGTCGCCGAGGTCGTCGCCGGCGAAGAGGAAGCCACCGGCGTCGAGCTCGTCGGCCAGGGTCCGCACTGCGACGCCCTTGTGCATGCCGGAGGAGCGGATCTCCACGACGTGCCGCCCGGGCTCCACGATCAGGTCGTGCCGCCCGGCGAGCTCGCGCAGCGCCGGGAGCAGCGCCTCGAAGGCACGCTCGGGGTCGGGAAGGCGTCGCGTGTGCACGGCGACGGCGAGCCCCTTGTCCTCGATGAAGGCCTCACCGGCGTCATGGCTGCGCAGCAGCCGGGGCAGCTCACGCTCGAAGGTCGCCAGCCCCCTGGGCGGGCGCGGGGAGACGATACGACGCCGCGAGGAGGACCAGCGCTCGTTGCCGTACTGCCCGAAGAGGTAGAGCTCGCTGCCCGCCTCCCCCACAGCGGCGCCGACCTCCTCCAGCCCGCCGAGGTCGAGCGCCTGCCGCGCCGGTCGACCGGTGATCACGGCGACGGCACGCACCTCGGCGGCCAGCGCGACCAGCACGTCGCGGGCGTCGGGGTGGATGTGCGCCTGCTCCGGGTCGTCGACGATCGGCGACAGCGTGCCGTCGAAGTCGAGCCCGACGACGCTGCTCGCGGCGGCGCGCACGAACGCTTCATAGCGCTGCTCACCCTGCCCGGAGGTGAAGTCCATGCCCCCTAGTCCACCATGGGGGCGCTCCACCCGGCGGTGGATGTGAGCCGAAACCCACGTGAACGGGTACGCCGCCGGCGACCCGCCCGGAGTCGGGGTCGGCGGTCGGGCGTCAGCCCAGCTCGCCAGTGAGGATCAGCGTCAGCCGGTCCATCCGCATCGGCTCGACGGCCGGCGCGGTGCGCTCGATGCCCAGGTCGAGGGCCAGCAGCTTCGCCGCCCGCTCGAGCTTCTTGGGGTAGTAGACCGTGGAGGTGGGGATGGTGCCGTACCAGTTGTCGGCGCCGACGACCTGCCACCCGACATTGCCGGCCTTCTGGGCGACGCGTCCGGCCAGGCCGGTGACGGCGGAGTTGTTGTAGACCTCGACGTAGACCTTGCCGCGCTCCACCGCCGGCTCCGGCGCCTTGGTGGGCTTCGGCTCCTTGGTCGGCTCGGCGGTGGCGCTCGGCTCGGCCGACTCGCGCGCGGCCGGGGTGATCTCGCGCTCGGTGGGCTCCCCGCCGCGGGTGGCGACGAAGGCGATCGCGGCCATGGCGACCGCGATGACCGAGAGCATCACCAGCGGCGAGGGCAGGACCACCCCGCGCTGGTCGCGCACGCGCACCTCAGACCTCGAAGCCGAGACGGCGCGCGGAGCGCTGGCGCTGACGGGCGGCGCGCAGCCGGCGCAGGCGACGCACCAGCAGCGGGTCGGCCTCGAGCGCCTCGGGACGGTCGATGAGCGCGTTGAGGACCTGGTAGTAGCGCGTGGAGCTCATGTCGAACTTCTCGCGGACCGCGGTCTCTTTGGCGCCGGCGTACTTCCACCACTGACGCTCGAACTCCAGGATGTCCCGGTCCCGCTCCGACAGCGCGTCGGCGCCGGTCGGCGTCTCGAGGCTGGCGTGGGCCTGTGGCTCCATGGCGATCTCTCCGCACGTGTGGTCTGGTGGTCCGGGCCCACTGTAGTGCACGGAACTACACGGATGTCATTAGCCCGTCGGCCGCGTCGCTGGCAAGTCCGCGCGGGTGGGGCCCGGCGCCCGGGGCGGTTCGTAGGGTGGGCCGGTGACCTCCTCGGACCCCGCCCACGAGCCCAGCACCGACGAGCCCGGCACCGGCGATCCCACCCCCGCCGGAGAGCCCGTCCGCTGGGGCTTCCTGGCCACCGGCAAGATCGCACGCTCCGTGGCCGCCGACCTCGCCCTGGTCCCGTCCGCGCGCCTGGTCGCCGTCGGCGCGCGCCGCCTGGAGTCGGCCGAGGCCTTCGTGGCCGAGCACGCGCCCGGTGCCCGCGCCCACGCGTCGTACGCCGACCTGGTCGCCGACCCCGACGTCGAGGTCGTCTACGTCGCCTCCCCCCACGCCCTGCACCTCGAGCACGCCCGGATGGCGATCGAGGCCGGCAAGCACGTGATGTGCGAGAAGCCGCTGACCCTCAACGCCCGCGACGCGGAGGAGATGGTGCGGCTGGCCCGCGAGCACGACGTCTTCCTCATGGAGGCGATGTGGAGCGCGTGCCACCCGGTGGTCCGCGAGCTGCGCGAGCGCCTGCACGCCGGCGACTTCGGCACCCCGCGCCAGCTGCGTGCCGAGCTCGGCTTCGTGGTCTCCGCCGGCCCCGACGACCGCCTCCTCGACCCCGCGCTGGGCGCCAGCGCCCTGCTGGACATGGGGATCTACCCCCTCACCTTCGCCCACCTCATGCTCGGCGCACCCGAGCAGCTGACCGCGACCGCCTCCCTGTCCGAGAGCGGCATCGACCTCGACGTCGCGCTCACCGGCCGCTACCCCGGCGGCGCCCTGGCCACCATGAGCGCCTCGATGACCAGCTGGTCGGACCGCTCGGCCGCGATCGCCACCGACACCGGCCGCGTCGAGCTGCACGGACAGTTCCACCACCCCGACAAGGCGGTCTTCCACCCCTTCGACCCCGGCTCGACCAACGACGTCAGCGGGCAGGCCGAGCCGGTCGAGGTCCTCGGCCGCGAGCCCGTCCTCGGCCGCGGCTACGCCCACGAGATCGCCGAGGTCGACCGTTGCGTGCGCGCCGGCCTGCGCGAGAGCTCCCTGGTCCCCCACGACCAGACGCTCGCGATCATGCGCCAGCTCGACGACGTACGCCGCCAGCTCGGCGTCACCTACCCCGCCGACGACTGAGGGCCGGACGACGGGGCCGGACGACGGGGCCCGACGACGGGGCCCGACGACGGGGCCCGACGACGGGGCCGGACGACGGGGCCGGACGACGGGGCCGGACGACGGGGCCGGACGACGGGGCCGGACGACGGGGCCCGACGACGGGGATGACCATCGGCGGAGGGTGGATGGGCCTGGCCCCCCTGCAGCGACGAAGGAGCGGAAGGGGTGGTTCCCCTCCGCCGATGGTCATCCCCGGCGGGAGGCCCCGGCGGGAGGCCCCGACGGGAGGCCCCGGCGGGAGGCCCCGACGGGAGGCCCGGGCGGGAGGCCCGACACCGGGAGCCGCTCAGGGAGCGACCTCACCCCGATGAGGGGCTGGCGCCGATCACTAGGGTGGGTGGCGTGTCCTACGACCTCGTGATCGTTGCCAACCGCCTGCCGGTGGACCGGGTCGAGCTGGCCGACGGCACCAAGGGCTGGCGGACCTCCCCCGGCGGGCTCGTGACCGCCATCGAGCCGGTGATGCGCGCCAACCACGGCGTGTGGATCGGCTGGCCCGGCGGCACCGACCCCGAGCTCGAGCCCTTCGAGAGCGACGGCATGGAGCTGGCGCCGATGTCGATGTCGGCCCAGGACATCGAGGAGTTCTACGAGGGCTTCTCCAACGGCACCCTGTGGCCGCTCTACCACGACCTGGTCGCCAAGCCGGAGTTCCACCGCGAGTGGTGGGACTCCTACGTCCGGGTCAACGAGCGGTTCGCCGAGAAGGCCGCGTCGCTGGCCGCCGAGGGCGCGACCGTGTGGGTGCACGACTACCAGCTGCAGCTGGTGCCGCAGATGCTGCGGACGCTGCGCCCGGACCTGCGCATCGGCTTCTACCTGCACATCCCCTTCCCCCCTGCCGAGCTGTTCCAGCAGCTGCCCTGGCGCCGCCAGATCCTCGAGGGTCTGCTGGGCGCCGACCTGGTCGGCTTCCAGCTGCCCGGCGCCGCGCAGAACTTCGTGCGTCTGGTCCGCCAGCGGGTGGGCCACAAGACCCACCGCGACCTCGTCTACCTCCCCGACGGGCGCACCGTGCGCGCCGCCCCGTTCCCGATCTCGATCGACGCCGCGGGCTTCGAGGAGATGGCGCGCTCGGACGCGGTGCGCTTCCGCTCGGCGGAGATCCGCGAGGCCCTGGGCCGACCGCGCAAGGTGTTCCTGGGGGTCGACCGGCTCGACTACACCAAGGGCATCTACGCGCGGCTGCGCGCCTTCGCCGAGCTGATGGGCGAGGGCCACATCGACGTCGAGGACGCGGTGTTCATCCAGGTCGCAGTGCCCAGTCGCGAGCAGGTCGAGCAGTACCGCATCCTGCGCGACGAGATCGAGCGCCTGATCGGACGCATCAACGGCGACCACGGCCGCATCGGCCGCCCCGCGGTCCACTACCTCCACTCCTCCTACCCCCGCGAGGAGATGGCGGCGATGTACCGCGCCGCCGACGTCATGGTCGTCACCCCCTACCGCGACGGCATGAACCTCGTCGCGAAGGAGTACGTCGCCTGCCGCTACGAGGACGACGGCGCCCTGGTGCTCTCGGAGTTCGCCGGGGCGGCCGACGAGCTGCGCCAGGCGTGGCTGGTCAACCCCTACGACATCAACGGCATGAAGTCCGCCCTCCTCGAGGCCTACCAGGCCGACGACAAGGAGGTCACGCGACGGATGAAGGCGATGCGCAAGCAGGTCACTCAGCACGACGTGAAGGCGTGGGCGGCCTCGTTCATGACCGAGCTGTCCGACGTGGGCGGCGGGCACGCCAAGGACGTCCGGGCCCCGGGCGGGGAGTGAGGCCCGACCGGCGTACGCCGGCGCGGCGACCGCCCGCGCGGCGCCGGTGAGCCGGCCCACGCGTAACCCCCGGGCCCAGGGGTAGTTTTCACCGGTGGAGGTGGAAGCGGTGGATCGGATCCCCAAGCCTGACCAGGTGGTCGCGGCGGCGAGCAACGTGGCGCAGAAGGTGCTCTACGGAGGACTCGCGGACCTGCGACCGATGCCGCGGACCCTCATCGACGAGGGCGAGCTGCGCGAGGTCTACCACTACCGGCCCGCCGCCTCGGCCCAGGTGGAGGGCGACCCCGTCCTCCTCGTGACGCCGCTGGCGGCCCCCTCGATCTGCTACGACCTGCGTCGCGGCTGCTCGGTGGTCGAGCACCTGGTGACGAGCGGGCGACCGACGTACCTCGTGGAGTACGGCGAGGTGTCGTTCAAGAACCGCAACCTCGGCATGGAGCACTGGATCGAGGAGGTCGTCCCGACCGCGATCCGCGAGGTCTCCGCGCACGCCGGCGGCCGTCCGGTGCACGTCGTCGGCTGGAGCCTCGGCGGCATCTTCAGCCTGCTGGCCACCGCCGACGGCACGGACCTGCCGATCGCCTCGCTCACGGTCGTGGGCTCGCCGTTCGACGTCTCCCTGGTGCCCCTGGTGGCGCCGCTGCGTCCGCTGCTCAACATGGGGCTGACCCTGGGTGGCGGCCGCGGCGCGATCACGCGCGGCTACCAGATGCTGGGTGGGGCGCCGAAGCCGCTGGTGAAGTGGGCCTTCCAGCTCTCGTCGTTCCAGAAGCTGGTGACCAAGCCGATCGCCCTGGCCACCCACCTCGACGACGCCGACTTCCTCGCCCAGGTCGAGGCGGTCGACCGGTTCACCGCCAACATGATCGCCTACCCCGGCCGCACCTTCGGGCAGCTCTACCACCGGTTCGTGAAGGCCAACGCGCTCAAGGGCGGCACCTTCGAGCTCGAGGACCGCACCATCGACATCGGCGCGATCGACGTGCCGGTGCTGGTCTTCGCCGGCTCCACCGACGGGATCGCCCCGGTGCAGGCCGTCCGGGCCGTCACCCCGCTGCTCAAGGGGTCGCCCGAGGTGCGCTTCGAGATCGTGCCCGGCGGCCACCTCGGCATGCTGACCGGCCGGGCCGCCCGCGGCACGACCTGGGCGGTGCTCGACGAGTGGCTCGACCAGTGGTCGACCGACGCGGAGCCCGCGCAGGCCCCGGCGAAGAAGGCGGCTGCCAAGAAGGCTCCGGCCAAGAAGCCGGCTGCAAAGAAGACGCCTGCCGAGAAGACGCCTGCGAAGAAGGCTCCGGCGAAGAAGGCTCCGGCGAAGAAGGCTCCGGCGAAGAAGCCTGCCAAGAAGTCGGCGAGCAAGGAGACGATCGGCTCCAACCCGAGCCGTCGCTACTCCTCGCAGGGCTCGCGCAGCCTGGCCCGCTGACACCCCGGTCGGGGCCCGCCCGGCCCCCCGGTCCAGACGACCGCGAGGCGTCGTGCCCTGGCCCGATCGGGCCATGTCGGCGAGCCCTCTCACCCGGCGCCGGGCACGCCCGGCGGACCTAGGGTCGGTGCTCCGGGGAGGCCGCCAGGTCCGCCCCCGCGAGGAGCACCCTGGAGGGCCGCATGACCACGCCGTTGCTCGGACCAGCGTCCGGGACCACGACGCCGCACGGGGCCCCGTCCGGCCCCACGCACGCCGGAGGGCCGCGGGTGCTGGCCCACGGTCGCGACTCCGGGCTCCCGGACGTCGACGCGCTCGCCGCCGAGACCCTGGCGGCGTACGCCGCCAGCGACGCGTGCTGCCCCGACGGTTTCCCTGAGCTGCCCCGCGCCGAGGCGAGCCTGGTCGGGTTCGGGCTCGACCTCGTCGACGCCCCCGGGGACGCGGTCGGCACGGTGACCGTCAGCGGCAGCGAGTCGGCGCTGATGGCGGTGCTGGCCGCCCGCCGGGCGCGCCCCGACGTGCGGCGCCCCTCGATCGTCCTGCCCGACACCGCGCACCCGGCGTTCCTGTCCGCGGCCGACCTGCTGGGGGTCCGCGCGGTCGTGGTGCCGACCGACGCCGCCCGCCGCGCCCAGGTCGGGCCGATGGCCCACGCGATGGACGAGGACACCGTGCTGGCCGTGGTCTCGGCCCCGACCGCCGCCCACGGCGTGGTCGACCCCGTGGCCTGGATCGGGACGGCCGCCGCCGCCAAGGGAGTGCCGTTGCACGTGGACGCCGGTGAGGACGGCTGGCTGCTGGCCTTCGGCGAGCGGCTGGGGCGCATCGTCCCCCCGTGGACCTTTGCCGTCGCCGGGGTCACCAGCATCTCGATGGAGCTGCACGCGCACGCCCACGCGCCCCGAGGCGCTGCGCTGCTGCTGCACCGTGACGCGTCCGGCCGGCAGCCTGGCGCGACCGGTGCCACCGGCGCCGCCGACCTCGCCGGTCGCCCGCTGGTCAGCCCGACGATCGGTCTCAGCCGCCCGGGGGCGCCCATCGCGGCGGCCGCCCGGGTGGTCTCCGGCATCGGCCACGACGGCTACCTCCGCCTCGCCGCGCAGACGTTCGGGGCCGTGGAGGCGATGGTCGCCGGCGTACGCGCCCTCCCGGGGCTGTCTCTGGCCTGCGAGCCGGACGCCTCGCTCGTGCTGCTGCGAGCCGACGGGGACGCGGACGTGTTCACGGTGGCCGCGGAGCTCCGCTCCCGGGGCTGGTACGCCGACTGCCAGCCCTCGTGGGGCGATCTGCCCGCCCTGCTGCGACTCGGCGTCGGCGCCGGCACGCGGGCCCACGTCGAGGAGCTGCTCGACGCGCTGCGCGAGTCGGCCGCCGCGGCCGAGGTGACGGGCCCGGCGCGACTGCCCGGCCGGGTGACCGACCACCTGCTGCGGCTCAGCCCCGAGCACCTGACGGGCCAGGACGTGCGGACCCTGCTGGAGACGCTCGGCATCGACCCGCTGGGCGACCCGGTCCCGCTGCTGGACGCCCTGGTCGACGCCGCACCGACCCGGCTGCGGCCCGCGATCGTCGGCCGGCTGGCCGACCTGCGCAGCGCTCCGACGCGGGGCTGACCGGGGCTGATCCCGGCTCAGCGCGTGGGTGTGACCGCCATGAACGCTTCGACGGCCGCGAGGTCGTAGGCACCGGCGTCGGTGCCGAGCCCGCCGGCGACCTGGGCGGCGGTGGCGCAGCCGAGGGCGGCGGAGTCGGCCAGCGAGCGACCCTGCGCGCGACCGAGGACGAACCCGGCGGAGAAGGCGTCCCCGCAGCCGGTGGTGTCGACGACGTCGACGGCGTAGGCCGGCACCTCGATCACCTCGTCGCGGGTGACGACCAGCGCACCTCGGGCGCCCTGGGTGACGGCGACGCAGCCGGCCCCGGCCTCCACGAGCGCCCGCGCCCCGGAGGCGAGGTCGGCGGCCCCGGTGAAGCCGAGCACCTGCTCGTCGTTGGGCAGCAGGTAGTCGGTGTGCGGGAGCGCGTCGGCGATCCACGCCAGCATGTCGGGGTCGCCGGGGGCCAGCACGTCGAGGGAGGTCGTGGCGCCGGCCGAGCGGGCGGCGGCCAGCAGCTCGCCCGCGGCCGGGCCGCCGAGGAACTCCGGGCCCCCGAGGTGGACGTGGTCGGCGAGGTGCGCGGCGGCGTCGAGGTCCTCGAGGGTGAAGGCCCCGTTGGCGCCGATGCAGTGCCAGGCCGGGCGCTCCCCCGAGGGCCGCACGGGGATGACCGAGGACGAGGTCTGGTGCTCGGCCTTGCGCACGAGCCCGGCGACGTCGACGCCCTCCTCGGCCAGCAGCGCGAGCAGGGTCACGGCGGTCATGTCGTCGCCGACCGCACCGAAGGAGGAGACCTCGGCGCCGAGTCGGGCCAGCACCAGTCCGGTGCCGCCCGCGGTGCCGGCCGCCGACATCCGGATGGTCTCGACGAGCTGGCCGTCGGAGCCCGACGGGATCGACTCGACCCCGATGACGTGGGTGTCGAGGACGTGCACGCCGACGACGCTGATCCGGGTGCTGATCCGGGCGCTGATCCGGGCGCTGGTCCGGGTGGGGCTCATGCCTGACCTCTCATGGTGCTCATCCTGGGTTGCCGTAGTTGCGGGCGAGGGCCGCGAGCACGACCTCGTGCTGCTGCTCCTCGGTGAGGGTGCGGACCGGGCCCAGGGCGCTGGCCCGGTGGTGCAGGGCGCACAGCCACTCCAGCAGCAGCGCCCGCTCAAGGGCCTGGTCGAGGCTGCTGCCGTGCGCGACCGCGCCGTGGTTGGCCATCAGCGCCACGCTGCGGCCCTCCAGCGCCGCCCGGACGCCGTCGGCCAGCTCGGGGGTCCCGAAGGTGGAGTACGGCGCCACGCGGATCGGGCCGCCGAGCAGCAGCTGCTGGTAGTGGGCGACCGGCAGCTCGTCGAGGACGCAGGCGACCGCGGTCGACCAGGGCGCGTGGACGTGCACGACCGCGGCGCAGCCGCTGTCGGCGTACACGCCGAGGTGGAGGGGGAGCTCGGAGGTCGGCGCTGCGGCGGCCGGATCGCGGGGTGCGCCGTCGAGCCCGACGGCGACGACGTCGTCGGCGGTGCAGCGCGCCAGGTCCACCCCGGAGGCGGTGACGAGGACGTCGTCGCCGTCGCGGACCGACAGGTTGCCTCCGGTGCCGACGACCAGGCCCTCGTCGGCGACGCGTCGCGCGGCGGCGGCGAGCTCCTCGCGCAGGCTGGGACGGTCGCTCACGCCGGCACGCCTGCCAGGCCGGCGTCGGTGGCGTAGCGCTCGAGGTAGGCGGTCATCATCGTGATGCCCTCCTCGACCAGGGCGACGTCGCCGTCGGGGGTGTTCTCGTAGGCCAGCTGGAAGACGCGGTCGCCGACCTCGACGGCGAGCGTGGCCGCGTCGAGCGTGAGGTCCTCGCGGCACAGGCCGCGCTCGAGGGCGAAGCTGCGCAACGCGTCGGCGACCCGCGCGTTGTGGGCCCGGCCGAAGCGGGCCACGGCCACGTTGGTGCGCCCGCGGAGGTAGATCTCGACGAAGGCGGGTCGGCGGCGGTAGACGGTGACGAAGGCCTGCATGGCCACGCGCACCACGCTCCCGACGCTGAGCACCTCCAGCGCGGCGAGGTCCTCGGCGACCTGGGCGTCCATCTCCTCCATGTCGCGCCCGGCGAGCGCGAGGAGGACGGCCTCCTTGTCCCCGAAGTACTGGTAGAGCGAGGCCACCGGCACCTGCGCCTCCGAGGCGATGGCCCTCGTGGTGAGCGACTCGACCCCGTCGGCGAGGACCAGCCGCTCGGCGGCGTCGAGGATGGCCTCCACGCGCTTGCGGCTGCGCTGCTGGCTCGGCACGCGGCGCACGGCACCCGTGACCGGGTCGGGGGCGGTCTCGTTGGACGCCTCGGAGGGACGCGCGGTCGGCACAGCGATCTGCGTCTCAGCTCGTTCCACCGGCATGTGTCGGAGTGTAGGGTACCGATCCTGAAACTGACACATGTTCATGTTTCCACGATCGGAGCGCCATGACCCAGGCCCAGCACTCCCCCACACCCTCGCACGGCTCCTTGCACGCTGCCCGGCACCCTGCACTGTCGCGTCGTCACCTGCTCACCACCGGCGCCGCCGGCACCGCCGCCGCGACCGGGGGGCTGCTGCTCTCCGCGGGCGCGGCCGACGCCCGCTCGGGCGGCGGGGGCGGAGGCCGTCAGGGACGCCTGCCGCGGAAGGTCGACGTCGTGGTCGTCGGCGCCGGCATCTCCGGCCTCGTCGCCACCCGGGAGCTGCTCGAGCAGGGCCTGGACGTCCTGTGCGTCGAGGCTCGCGACCGGGTCGGCGGGCGGGTGCTCAACCACAGGCTGCGCTCCGGCGGGGTGATCGAGGCCGGCGGCGCGTTCGTCGGCCCCACCCAGGACCACATCCTCGCGCTCGCGAAGGAGCTGAAGGTCCGCACGTTCCTGGAGTACAACGAGGGCAACAGCGTCTACATCTCCTCGCTGACCGGCCGTCAGGAGTACTCCGGCACCGTCCCGCCGGACCCCACCATCCTCCCCGACGCCGCGATCCTGCTGACCCGGCTGGACTCGATGGCCGCCGAGATCGACGTCAGCGCCCCGTGGTCGCACCCCAGCGCCCTGGAGTGGGACGCCATGAGCCTGGGCGAGTTCATCCGCCGCAACGCGCTCAACTCCAGCGGCGTCGGCAACCTCATCAAGTCCTGGACCCAGCCCGGCTTCGGCGCCGACCCCGACGAGCTCTCGCTGCTGTTCGTGCTGTGGTACATCGCCTGCTCGGGCAACGAGACCAACGTCGGCACCTTCTCCCGCAACTCCGACACCGCCGGCGGCGCCCAGGAGAGCCGGCTCATCGGGGGCTCCCAGCTCATCCCGCTGCGCCTGGCCCGCAAGCTCGGCGACGCGGTGGCGCTCGACGCCGCCGTGCAGCGCATCGAGCAGAAGGACGGGCGGGTGCTCGTGCGCACCAAGCGCGGCACGGTCCGCGCCAAGCGCGTCGTCGTCGCCTGCCCGCCGCCGATGGTCCTCGACATCGACTGGTTCCCCCGCCTGCCCATGCGCCGCACCCAGCTGCTGCGCCACATGGACATGGGTCAGCTGATGAAGTGCGACGCCGTCTACGAGACGCCGTTCTGGCGCGAGGACGGGCTCAACGGGTTCGGCATCAACGACGCCGGCGCCGCCCGCGCGGTCTTCGACAACTCCCCCGCCTCCGGCGACCCGGGCGTGCTGCTGGCCTTCGTCGGCGGCTCGACCTGGCGCAGGTACGGCCCGCTCTCCCGCAAGGAACGGCGCAAGGCCGTCCTCGAGGGCTTCGCGGCGATGTTCGGCGAGAAGGCGCTCAAGCCGATCGAGTACACCGAGCAGGACTGGACCAAGGAGCGGTGGACCGAGGGCGGCCCCACCGCCTTCCACGCACCCGGCACCCTGACCGACTTCGGCCCGGCGATCCGCCAGGTGTTCGGTCGCGTGCACTGGGCGGGCACGGAGACCTCGACGTACTGGTCGGGCTACATGGACGGCGCCGTCCGCGCCGGCCAGCGCGCCGCGATCGAGGTCGGGGAGCGGCTGTGAGGCGGCTGGTCCTGCGGAGCGTGGCCGGCCTGCTGGCCGGGTCGCTGGCGCTGCTGCTCCCGCCGGTCGCGACCTCGGCTGCCGCGAGGGACGGGGAGGTCCCAGAGAAGTGGACCACCACCGTCTTCGCCCGGGTCCCCTCGCCCGGCGCTCCGGCGTACGTCCACGTCCACACCAACAAGCGGGTGTACGCCGGCACCTACGCAGCCCCCGACGGCCAGCCGTCCAAGGTCTTCGAGTGGACCCGGTCCGGCACCCTGCTGCGCTCCTGGGCGGTGCCCGGTCAGGACCTCGAGGGCGGCGAGCACGGCGTGCAGGTGGCCGCGCAGACCCGGTCGGGTCGCCTGGTCGTGCTGGACACCACCACGTCGCGGATCCTGACGCTGGACGTGACCAGGGGCCGCTGGCGCACGATCGCCACGCTGCCCGAGGGCTCGGTGCCCAACTACGCGACGTGGGCCCCCGGCGGGCTCTACGTCACCGACTACGGCGACGGGGTCGTCCACCGCGTGACCCGGCGAGGCAAGGTCACCGAGTGGCTGCGCGACCCGGCGCTGGACGGCCTGCTCGGCTTCGGCACGACCGGCATCCGCTACCTGCCCGAGGAGCGCAGCTTCCTGCTGACCCAGCAGACCCTGTCGACCGGCGACGCGCTGCCCACCAACGGCGCGCTGCTGCGGGTCCCCCTCGAGGGCCGCGCCCCCGGCGACGTCGAGGTCGTGTGGACCAGCCAGCCCACCGACCTCCCCGACGGCTTCGGCATCGGCCGGCGCACCGGGCACGTGTACGTCGCGATGGTCGGCCTCACCAACCGGATCGCCGAGATCGACCCGGCCACCGGCGAGGAGGTCGACTCCTTCCCCGCCGTCCCGCTCGTGGGCGAGAACGGCTCGGAGATCCCCTTCGACTCCCCGTGCAACGCGACGTTCCTCGGCAAGACGGTGCTGGTCGCCAACCAGTCCGCGATCCAGGGCGACGCCTCGCACCACGCCGTGCTGCGGGTCCACGTGGGCGAGCGCGGTGTCGCGCCGTACCTGCCGAAGAAGGCCCGCTTCCGCTGACCCGGCCCTCGCCGGTCTCGACGCCGGTCTCGACGCCGGTCTCGAGGCCGGTCTCGACGCTCGCTCCGCTCGCACCTCGACCAGCGGACTGGCTAGCCTCCCGGCCATGAGCGCGCTGGCCGGACTCGTGGACAAGGGCCTGATGGCGCCGGACTGGGCCGAGGCCCTGGCGCCGGTGGACCAGCAGGTGGCCGCGATGGGGGCGTTCCTGCGCGAGGAGATCGCTGCCGGCCGCAGCTACCTCCCGGCGGGCGAGAACGTCTTCCGCGCCTTCCGGCGCCCGCTGGCCGACGTCAAGGTGCTCGTCGTCGGGCAGGACCCCTACCCCACGCCCGGCCACCCGATCGGCCTGTCCTTCGCGGTGGAGCGCGACGTGTGGCCGCTGCCGCGCAGCCTGGTCAACATCTACGTCGAGCTGCGCGACGACCTCGGCATCGTCCCGCCGCGGCACGGCGACCTCTCCGGCTGGGCCGACAGCGGCGTCATGCTGCTCAACCGCGCCCTCACCGTCGCGCCCGGGTCTCCCGCGTCGCACCGCGGCAAGGGCTGGGAGCCGATCACCTCGGCCGCCATCGACGCGGTCGTACGCCGCCACGCCGCGGGCCACCCGCTCGTGGCCGTGCTCTGGGGGCGCGACGCACAGTCGTTGCGGCCGGCGCTCGGCGACGTCCCGTGCCTCGAGTCGGCGCATCCCTCCCCGCTCTCGGCGCGGCGCGGCTTCTTCGGGTCGCGCCCGTTCTCCCGGGCCGATGCGCTGCTGCGCGAGCAGGGCGGCGAGCCGGTGGACTGGACGCTGGGGGTCTCACCGGAATAGATTGAAGCCTCAACTACTTGAGGTGACCATGACCCGCATGCCCGCGCTCTACATCGGCCACGGCGCTCCGCCGCTCCTCGACGACCCCGTGTGGTCGGGACAGCTGCGCTCCCTGGCCGCCGACCTGCCGCGCCCCACCGCGATCCTCATCGTCAGCGCCCACTGGGAGTCGGCGCCGGTGTCGCTGACCGCGAGCGGCGCTCCCCTGGTCTACGACTTCGGCGGCTTCGACCCGAAGTACTACCGGATGACCTACGCGACGCCCGACGCCTCGGCGCTGGCCGCCCGCGTGGCCGCGATGATGCCGAGCACCGAGCCGGTGCACCAGCACGCCTCGCGCGGCCTCGACCACGGCGCCTGGGTGCCGCTGAAGATCATGTACCCCGAGGCCGACATCCCCGTGCTGCAGATGTCGCTGCCCACCCAGGACCCGACCCGCCTCCTCGCGCTCGGCGAGCGCCTGCGCGGTCTGCGCGACGAGGGCGTGCTGGTCGTCGGGTCGGGCTTCCTGACCCATGGGCTGCCGTTCCTCCGCGAGTTCCGCATCGAGGCCGACGCGCCCGGCTGGTCGCGCGACTTCGACGCGTGGGCCGGCGAGGCGCTGGCCCGCGGCGACGTGGACGAGCTGGCGGCGTACACCTCCCGCGCGCCGGGCATGCCGTACGCCCACCCGACCGTCGAGCACTACACGCCGCTCTTCGTCACCCTCGGTGCCGCGAGCGACCCCGGACAGGCACCTGAGCAGGTCATCGGCGCCGACGGCGAGTTCTGGATGGGCCTGTCGAAGCGGTCCTTCGCGGTCGCGTGACTACCTGACCCGGAGCTTCCGCATCATCCTCAGCCCGCTGAGCATCCCCTTGACGTACTCGTCGTAGTCCTGGCCCGGACGGGCACCCATGACCTGCTTCTTGAGCACCGCGAGCTGCTGCACGTCGGTGTACTTCAGCAGGCCCTGGTCGCCGTGCCGGGCACCGACACCGGAGGCCTTCACGCCGCCGGACGGGGTGCCCTTGGACGCGAAGGCGGTGGCGAGGATGTCGTTGATGTTGACGTTGCCGGACTCGATGCGCCGGGCGACCGCGGTGGCCGCGTCGAGGTCGGTGCCCCAGACCGACGCGTTGAGGCCGTAGTCGGTGTCGTTGGCCAGGGCCACGGCCTCGTCGACGGTGTCGTAGGCGTACAGGCTCACGACCGGGCCGAAGGTCTCGATGGTCGCGTGGATCGCATCGGGCGGGGTGTTCTCGAGGATGGTCGGCTCGAAGAACGCCGGGCCGAGGTCGGGGCGCGGCCGGCCGCCGGTGAGCACCGTGGCTCCCTTGGCGACGGCGTCGTCGACGTGCGACTTCACCCGCTCCATGTGGTCGACCGAGACCAGCGAGCCGAGGTCGGGGCCGAAGTCGTAGGCCGCGCGGACGTCGAGGGCCTCGGTGGCGCGGACGAACTTGGCCTTGAACTCCTCGTAGCGCGAGCGCGGGAGGTACATCCGCTCGATGTGCATGCAGATCTGGCCGGTGTTGCCGAACGCGCCGAAGATCGCGCCCTGCACGACCTCGTCGAGGTCGGCGTCCTCCAGCACGATCATCGGGTTCTTGCCGCCGAGCTCGAGGCAGCAGCCGATCAGGTTGCGCCCGCAGCGCTCACCGATGACGCGGCCGGTCGCGGTGGAGCCGGTGAACATCACGTAGTTGGCGTTGTCGATGAACGTCGGACCGACGTCGCCGCCCTCGCCGCACACGACCTGGAAGAGCCCCGTGGGCAGGCCGGCCTGCTCGAGCATCTCGATGCCCCACAGCGGCGAGAGCGCCGTCTTGTTGTCGGGCTTGAGCACGATGCCGTTGCCGGCCATCAGCGCCGAGATGGCGTCGGAGATGCCGGTGGCGAAGGGGAAGTTCCAGGGGCCGATGATGCCGACGACGCCCTTGGGGACGCGCACCTCGGTGGAGGTCGTCAGGAACGGCACCGGGCCGCCGCGGGTGGTCGGCGCGAGCAGCTTCTTCGCGCGCTTGAGGTAGTGGCCCATGACCATCGGCGGGTCGCAGGTCTCCTCGATGGCCATCCGGCGGTTCTTGCCGGACTCGACCTGGATCAGGTCGGCGGTCCGCTGCGCGTTGTCGAGGAAGAGCGAGTGCGCCCGCTTGAAGACCGCCAGGCGGTCCTCGACGCTGCGCCGCGCCCACTCGGCCTGGGCGACCCGGGCGGCGGCGAAGGCGCGCTCGATGTCGGCCGGGCTGGACTGCGGCAGCTCGACGAGCTTCTCACCGGTGTAGACCTCGGTAAGCTGCCACGGCGCCATCGAGCCGTCGGAGGAGACGCGGCCGGCCAGGCGGGCCAGCAGCTCGTCGGTCACCGAGGCCGGGCGGTCCAGGCGGGTGGGTGCGGGCATGGTCGTCATGGGTACGTCGTCCTCCGCTGCGTGCTCAGCCGCGACCGAGGACCAGGTCGGCCCCGCGCTCGCCGATCATGATGGCCGGGGCGTTGGTGTTGCCGCCGGTGATGCTCGGCATGATCGAGGCGTCGCACACGCGCAGCCCCTCCACGCCCCTGACCTTGAGGTCCGGGGTGACCACGGCGGTCTCGTCGACGCCCATCTTGCAGGTGCCGACGCCGTGGTAGACCGAGGTCGCCCGGTTGAGGATCGCCTGGCGCAGGTCGGAGCCCTGCAGCGAGCGGCCGGGGTGGATCTCGTCCTTGATCGCGCCCTTGAAGGCCGCGCCGTTGAAGATCTCGCGCACCAGCTCCGAGCCCTCGGTGAGCAGGTCGAGGTCGGCGGACTCGGCGAGGTAGGCCGGGTCGATGAGCGGGGTGGCGGTCGGGTCGGCCGAGGCCAGCCGCAGGGTGCCGCGCGACTTGGGGTAGATCAGCGTGGTGAGCACGGTCAGCGCCGGGCGCGGGTCGACGTCGTGGCGGATCGGCTCGTCCTGGTTGGGCGAGACGTAGGACCACGGCAGCAGGTGCAGCTGCAGGTCGGGCACGTTGTTCGTCGCCTGGCTGGTCTTGAGGAAGGCCAGGACCTCGAAGACCGAGTTGGCCAGGAACGTCGAGCCCGGGCGGGCGACCTCCTTGGCCACGCCCTTGGCGAAGAACCACGCGTTGCCGCGCATCTTCGAGGTGGTCGCGTGGAAGGTCATCGCGTGGAACATGTGGTCGTGCAGGTTGTCGCCGACCGGGAGGTCGGAGACGACCTCGATGCCGTGGTCCTTCAGGTGCTGGGCGTGACCCACGCCCGAGAGCATCAGGATCTGGGCGGAGCCGACGAAGCCGGCGGCCAGGATGACCTCCTTGCCCGCGCGGATGGTGCGCTCGGAGCCGTCCTTGTCGCGGACCCGGACACCCGTGGCGCGACCGTTCTCGATGACGACCTTGGTGACGAGCACCTGGGTCTGGACCTCGAGGGTCGGCGGGGCGAGGTGGTGGATGTAGCCGCGGGCCGAGGAGTAGCGCAGGCCGTCGGCGGCGTTCTGCTGCATCCGCCCGACGCCCTCCTGGGAGGCACCGTTGTAGTCGTCGAGGATCTCGCAGCCGGTGGCGTCCGCGGTCGCCTGCAGGAACTGCAGCGATCCCTCCTGCGGGGTCTTGTTGACCGTGACCCGGATCGGGCCGCCCTCGCCGCGGAACTGGTCGGCGCCGCCCTCGTAGTCCTCCATGCGCTTGTACGCCGCGTTGACGGTGTCGGCGTCCCAGCCGGTGCAGCCCTCGGCGGCCCAGGAGTCGTAGTTCGCGCGGTTGCCGCGCACGTAGACCATGCCGTTGACCGAGCTCGAGCCGCCGAGCACCTTGCCGCGCGGGACCGGCATCTTGCGGTCGAGGATGTGCTTCTGCGGCACCGAGTAGTAGCCCCAGTCGTTGAGCTTCTTGATCTCGGGGACCGCGTGCATCGGGCCGATCATGCCCGGCTTCTTGGTCAGGAACTTCTCGTCGGACTTGCCCGCCTCGAGCACGATGACCTTCGCGCCGGACTGGGCGAGGCGACCGGCGATGGTCGCGCCGGAGGAGCCGGAGCCGACGACGACGTAGTCGGCCTCGTTGGAGTAGGGAGCCTTCTTGGCCATGGGGTGCACCTCGCGCTTGCTGGGACCGACATACCGACGGAATGTGTCGGCGCTCACCCTACGCCAGAACTGGAACCTGTTCTAGTCCGTCTGATCCACTCGGTCGCCCGAGACCTTCGCCTCCGGTGGTCGAGCAGCCGAGGAGCGCCGGCGACGAGGCGGGCGTCGAGACCACCGATACTGGCCGCATGCGCGTGCTCTCCATCCAGTCCTCGGTGGCCTACGGCCACGTCGGCAACTCCGCAGCCGTCTTCCCGCTCCAGCGTCTGGGCCACGAGGTCTGGCCGGTGCTGACCGTGCACTTCTCCAACCACACCGGGTACGGCGCCTGGCGCGGGCCGCTCCTGGACCCGGCCGACGTGGCCGAGGTGATCGCCGGCATCGAGGACCGCGGGGTGCTCGGCACGGCCGACGCGGTGCTGTCGGGCTACCAGGGCGACCCGGCCGTGGGCGGGGTCGTGCTGGACGCGGTGGCGAAGGTCAAGGAGGCCAACCCCGAGGCGCTCTACTGCTGCGACCCGGTGATGGGCGACGTGGGGCGGGGCATGTTCGTGCGGCCGGGCATCCCGGAGTTCATGCGCGACACCGTCGTACCCGCTGCGGACGTGGTGACCCCCAACCACTTCGAGCTCGACTTCCTGGCCGGCACCACCACCCGCACCCTCGACGAGGTCCTCGACGCCGTCGACGTCGTGCGCGCACAGGGTCCCCGGCACGTGCTGGTGACCTCGGTGCTGCACGACGAGGTCCCCGACGGGCACCTCGAGGTCGTCGCGGTCTCCGACGAGGGCGCCTGGGCGGTCACCACGCCGCTGCTCCCGATCACGCCCAACGGCTGCGGGGACGTCACCGCCGCGCTCTACCTCGCGCACCTGCACGAGACGGGCTCGCCCGCCGAGGCGCTCTCCCGCACCACCGGCACCGTCTTCGCCGTCCTCGAGGCGACCCTGGCCTCCGGCCACCGCGAGATCCGCCTCGTCGACGCCCAGGAGCACATCGCCACTCCCCCCACGACCTTCACGCCCCGCCGCCTGCGCTGACCGCCGAACCGTCACTCACGCACGCCCGAACCGTCACTCACGCACGCCCGAACCGTCACTCACGCACGCCCGAGACGTCGCTCACGCACGGCGGAGACAGCGCCGGGAGCGGACCGGAGGGCCTGCCGTGAACCCCTCTCACGCCACCCTCGCCAGTCGCCTGGAGGTCTCGTGGCTCAGCGCTGGCGCGCTTCGCACCTCGACCGGCGGAGGGGTGGAGCCGGTGACAGGAGTCGAACCCGCGACATCCTCTTTACAAGAGAGGCGCTCTACCAACTGAGCTACACCGGCGATGCCCAGCACAGCCGGGCGCGGCGATCCTAGTCGCGCGAGCAGGACCTCAGCCCATGCCCCCGTCGAAGGCGACGACCGAGCCGGTGATCATCCGCGCCTCGGCCGAGGCGAGGTAGACGATCGAGGAGGCGATCTCGTCGGGAGTGATGGCGGCGCCGGGGAGCATCATCAGCAGCCGGTCCTGGACGCGGGCGTCGAGGTCGACGGGGTACGACGCCGCGACGCCGTCCACGAGCGGGGTCGCCACGGTGCCGGGGCAGACCGCGTTGACGCGGATGCCCTCCGGCGAGAGCTCGAGCGCCAGCGCCTTGGTCAGCTGGGTGAGCCCACCCTTGGCCGCGGAGTACGCCGCGGAGTACGGCTGCGGGATCCGACCGGCCACCGAGGAGACGTTGACGATGTTGCCGCCCGCGGCCCGCAGGTGTGGCAGCGCCGCCTGCATCAGGAAGAACGGCCCCTTGAGGTCGATGTCGAGGGTGCGGTCGAAGACCTCCTCGGTGACGCCCTCGAAGCGGCCGAACTGCACGACGCCGGCCACGTTGGCCAGCACGTCGATGCGACCCGACGCTGCGCAGGTCGCGATGGCGGCGTCGACGGCGTCCTTGGAGCCGACGTTGCACTCCACGTAGGTGACCCCGTCGGGCACGGTCGGGGCGATGTCGAGCCCGAACACGGTGTCCCCGAGGTCGCGGAAGCGCTCGGCGGTGGCGAAGCCGATGCCCGACGCGGCACCGGTGACGACGACGACTCTCTCACTCACGCCCGGAATCTAGAACACGTTCTAGTCTCGCGGCAACCACTGCCCCCTGTCCCGGGCGGCGCGGGGTCGGGGAGCATGTCGCCATGAGCCTCCTCCACGAGCCCCACCACGACGGCTCCCCGCTCTACCTCGACACCGAGACCCCGGCGCTGGACAGCACGGTCGGCGTCCGGGTGCGGACCCGCGGCGACGAGGTCGCGCAGGTCTGGCTGCGCACGACGTACGACGCCGAGCCGGTCTTCCACGAGGCCCGGTCGGCCCACGACGGGGACACGACGTGGTGGCACGCCGACCTGCTCGTGCACAGCCCGGTGACGCACTACCGCTTCCTGCTCGTCCTCGTCGACGGCAGCCAGCAGTGGCTGACCGCCGCGGGGCTGGTCGACCACGACGGCCCGGACACCTTCGACTTCCGCGTCAGCACCCACGCACCCGCGCCGGCCTGGGGCCGCGAGGCGGTCGTCTACCAGGTGTTCCCCGATCGCTTCGCACGCAGCGCCGCGGCCGACGACCGCCCCACGCCCGCCTGGGCGGTCCCGGCCGCCTGGGACGACGAGGTCGTCTTCGAGGGCAGCGACCCGCGGACCCCGCTCCAGCTCTTCGGGGGCGACCTCGACGGGGTGACCGAGCACCTCGACCACGTGCAGGCCACCGGGGCGACGGTGCTCTACACGACGCCGGTCTTCCCCGGCGAGAGCAACCACCGCTACAACGCCTCCACCTTCGACCGGGTCGACGACCTGCTCGGCGGCGACGGCGCCTACGCCCGCCTCTCCGACGCCCTCCACGACCGCGGGATGCGGCTGCTCGGCGACCTGACCTCCAACCACACCGGCGACACCCACGAGTGGTTCCAGCAGGCGGTCGCCGACCCCGAGGCGCCCACCCGCAGCTGGTACTGCTTCCGCCCCGACGGCCACTACGAGACCTGGATGGGCCACCACACGCTGCCCAAGCTCGACCACACCAGCGCCGACATGCGCGCCGCGATGGTGGAGGGCCCCGACTCGGTCGTGGCCCGGTGGATGCGCCCGCCCATCGGCCTGGACGGCTGGCGCATCGACGTCGCCAACATGACCGGCCGGCTCGGCGCGGTCGACGTCAACCACGACGTGGCACGCGCCGTGCGGCGTACCGCCGAGGCCGAGCGTGCGGACGCCTGGGTCATCGGCGAGCACAACCACGACGCCTCGACCGACCTAGACGGCGACGGCTGGCACGGCACGATGAACTACTCCGGCTTCTCCTGGCCGGTGTGGTCGTGGCTGCGCGACCCCGACTCCCCCGCCCGGGCGTTCGGCCGACCGGTCCCGGTGGCCCGTCGCGGCGGCCCGCTGGTGCAGCGCACCCTGCGCGAGTGGCTGGCCCGCTACGGCTGGCGCGCCACCTGCCAGTCGTGGAACATCCTCGGCTCCCACGACTCCGCCCGCATCCGCACCGTCACCGGCTCGGCGGTGCTGCACCGGGTCGCCGCCGGCCTGCAGTTCACGCTGCCCGGTGTGCCGATGCTGTTCGCAGGCGACGAGATCGGCCTCGAGGGCGTCGTCGGCGAGGACTCGCGCCGCCCGATGCCGTGGCACCGCCGCGAGCAGTGGGACGAGCAGACCCTGGCGACGTACGCCGCCCTCGCCTCGGCCCGCGCCGCGCACCCCGCTCTCGTGCACGGCGGCCTGCGCTGGGCGCACGTCGACGAGGACTGCCTGGCGTTCCTGCGCGAGCACCCCGACGGCGACGTGCTCGTCGTGGCCCGACGGGCGCCGGGCGAGCCGCTGGACCTCGACCTCCCCCGCGAGCCCGAGCTGATCCTGTCCACCGAGCCCGACGGCTCGACGGACGGGCCGTCGGTCACGCTCTGGCACGTCTGAGGTGGCGCGCGGGGGCGTACGCTGCCGCCCATGCGGATCGTCGCCGCGCGCCCGGACCCCGACCTGGTGCGCCTGCCCTGGTCGACCCCGCTCGAGGAGTGGGGCGACGACGTCGTGGTGCCGCTCCCCCGCGGGCTCTCACGGCACGTGGTGCGGATCGTGCGCCAGGGCGGGCGCGTGTACGCCGTCAAGGAGACCGTCGAGGACATCGCGTTCCGGGAGTACCGCACCCTGCGCGACCTGCACCGCATGGGCCTGCCCGCCGTGGTGCCCCTCGGCGTCGTCACCGAGCGCACCGATCCCGACGGCGAGCCGCTGCCCGCCTGCCTGCTCACCGAGCACCTGCGCTTCTCACTGCCCTACCGCAGCCTGTTCAGCCACGGCGCCACCGCGCAGAACCTTCCCTCGCTCGTCGACGCGCTCGTCGTGCTGCTCGTGCGGCTGCACCTGGCCGACTTCTACTGGGGCGACGTGTCGCTGTCGAACGTGCTGTTCCGGCGCAGCGCCGGCGGATTCGCGGCGTACCTCGTCGACGCCGAGACCGGTGAGCTGAAGGACCAGCTCTCCGACCGGCTGCGCGAGCACGACGTCACCGTCGGCACCGAGAACGTCTTCGCCGAGCTGCTGGACCTGCAGGCCAGCAACGCCGTCGCCGGCGAGGTCGAGGCGCACGACGTCGTGGAGCTGCTGCAGCGCAGGTACGACGAGCTGTGGGGCGAGCTGACCGGCCAGGAGGAGTTCTCCACCGAGGAGATGTGGCGCATCGGCCAGCGCATCGAGCGGCTCAACGAGCTCGGCTTCGACGTGGAGGAGCTCGACATCGTCACCGACCTCGACGGCGACCGGGTGCGCATCCAGCCCCGGGTCGTGGAGCTCGGCCACCACCGGCGCGAGCTGCAGGGCCTGACCGGGCTCGACGTGGAGGACGCACAGGCCAGACGCCTGCTCAACGACCTGGCGTCCTACACCGCCCACCACGACCTGGGTCGCGAGGACCGCGGCATCGTCGCCTCACGCTGGCTGACCGAGATCTACGAGCCGGTCACCTCGATGGTGCCCGCGCACCTGCGGGGGCGGCTGGAGGCCGCGGAGTTCTTCCACGAGGTGCTCGAGCACCGGTGGTACCTCTCCGAGCGCGCAGGCCACGAGGTCGACATCTTCGAGACCGCGCAGGACTACATCGACACCGTGCTGGGCTCCAAGCCCGACGAGGCGCTCGCCGCGGAGTGACCCTCGCTGGTCGGCCAGCGAGCGCAGCGAGCCTCGAGACCCCAGCAAGGCTCACGAGGTCTCGAGGCTCGTCGCTGGCGCTCCTCGCACCTCGACCGACGGAGCGATCAGGGCTTGCAGACCCGGCAGGGGGTGAGATGGGCCGCGTCGGGCCCGGCGGGGCGCAGGTCGTCGCGGTGGGCGATCAGCGAGCAGTCGCGGCGGTGCAGGGTGGTGCCGTCACCGGCGACGACCGGCAGCGCGGCGGCGTCGGTGGCCGGCGCGGAGACCGCGGCGGCACGCGAGGTGACGTCGGCGAGCACCAGCAGGGTGTCGGCCAGGCGCTTGGAGGACTCGCGGCCGTCGTCGGCGATGCGGGCCAGCCAGGCCCCGAAGTAGAGGAACCCACCGGTGAAGGTCAGGCCCAGGCCGAGCAGGCCGCCGGAGACCAGGTAGGAGATCTGGTCGTACTCGTACGGCGTGTTGGCCGCGCCGTACCACCCCAGCACGATCACCACGAGCCCCAGCGGCAGCAGCACGGCGCCGGCCCAGAAGAGCACAACCTGCAGCAGCTTGTAGTGGTTGTTGACCAGCGGGGCCGCACCCGAGCCGCTACCCCGCGAGCCGGCGCGCGGCATCGCGGCGCCGGCGCCGAGGCGGGACCCGGAGGCGGGGGCGGAGACGGTGGTGTCGGTCATCGAGGACTCCGTTTCGGACGGTGTGGCGAGGTGGGGGTGACGAGGGGTCGGTGGAGGGGGCGGTCAGGCCTTGCGGAGGTCCGGCAGACCGGACTCCAGGCCGTGGGCGCAGCTGACTCCGCCGCCGAGGGCGAGCAGGCCGAGCCGGCGCAGGTAGGACCCGAGCACGGTGGCGGCCAGGATGCCGCCGAAGAACAGCGCACCGGGGATGGAGAAGAGCTCGGGCAGGCCGGCTCCGACGGGGCCGGCGTCGGTGAGGGCGCCGTCGTCCCCGATCGCGGGCTCGCCACCACCGGCCGGGGCCGGGTCGCTGGCGGGCAGGTCGCCGCCGCCGAGGTCTCCGCCACCGGTGCCGGTACCGGTGCCGGTGCCGGTGTCGACCGGGCTGGTCGGGTCGTTGTCGGCGTCGCCCGGCTCGACCTCGGGGATCTCGATCTCCGGGCTGGTGTCGACCACCGCCGAGGCGTTGCCCAAGGTGATGACGAACTTGGGGGCGAGGTTCAGCGCGGCGCCCAGCAGGCTCTTGAGCTGGCCGGCCTCCTCCGGGAACGGCAGCCCGGCGATGGCCTCGGCGATCGCGTCGATCGGCAGCCCGCCGTTGACCAGCTGGGTGCGCAGGACGCCGGCGTCGATGACGACCTGGAGGCCGCCGACGGCGACGGTGCCCTTGTCACCCTCGCGCTCCTCGGTCGGCTGGGGCAGCAGCAGCTGGATCCCGAGTGCCTCGAGCGCCTGGTTGGGGTCGGCCGGCAGGCCGGGCAGGTCCTGCGGGGTGCCGGCGGCCTCGAAGCCGTCGGAGCCGTAGCGGAACTTCTGGCCCGCGATGGTGAGCGTGCCGTAGTCGGTGACGCCCTTGACGGTCGCCTTGGCGCCGTCGCTGGTGGTGCGGGCGGTGGAGACGAGGCCGTCGAGGGTGATGATGCCGCCGAGCAGGCTGACCTCACCGACCACCGACCGCGAGACGGCCTTGACCCGCTCGATGCCGTCGTCGTCGGTGCTGCGGGTCACCGTCGAGCTGGCGCCCACGCCACCGAGGTCGATCACCGCGGCGAGCTGGGCCGGGATCGGGCACTCGACCTCCTCCTCGGCCGCCTTCGCGCCGCCCTTCTGGCCCTTCTGACCAGTGGTCGACAGCGCGCCGCCGGTCAGCGTGGTCACGGTCTGGTCCACGGTCGAGGACAGCGCCTGGCCGAGGCCGGGGATACCGGGGAACGGCAGGTCGGGCAGACCGGGCAGGCCTGGGATCGGACCCTCGTCCTCGCCGCCCTCGCCGCCCTCGCCCTCCTCGGCCGGGGCCGCGTCGGGCTGGCCCAGACGGCAGTCGGTGGAGTAGCCGGCCAGCGCCGTGGTCTTCTCCGCCGAGGCGCTGGTGCGCGAGATGCTGCCGGGGAAGTCCTCGCTGGACTCCGACTCCGGGCCGGCCGGGTGGTTGGAGTTCACCTGGACCGGGTAGCCCTGCTCGGCGATCGGGCCGGCCAGCTCGGGCGGGAGGCCGAGGTTCTCGATGATGGTCTTGAAGCCCTGGCCGACCGCGTCGCCGGGCCAGAAGTACGACGCCCGGCCGCGCGAGGTGGAGGAGTCGGCCTTGACGTTGGAGTAGCCGAGGTTGAGCTCGGCCTGGGGGCTGGCCGGGATCGGGATGGTCGGCTCGTAGATCTCCACGCGCACCGGCGTCGCCGTCGTGGTGGCGGCGTACCCGGCGAACTCCGGGTCGGCGGCGCGCAGCGGCGAGCCGGTGGCCGCCGAGACTGCCGAGGGAGCCGCCGGGGCGGCAGTGCCGGTGGTGACCGGCAGCGCCAGCGACACCAGGGCCGCCGCCGCGAGACCGGCGCCCAGGCGGGCCGCCGGGCGGGTGGAAGTGGTGCGTCGGCCGCTCATGCGGCACCTCCCAGGATGACGTCGGACATCGTCTCGAGGATCTCCCCGGGCTCGCCGGTGGCGACCACACGGCCACCGGACATGACGGCGGCGTAGTCGGAGATCTTCAGCGCCGTGCGGGCGAACTGCTCGATGCACAGGATGGAGACGCCGGTCTCGGTGATCCGACCGACGGTCTCGTAGAGCTCGTCCACGATGAGGGGCGCGAGCCCCATGGACAGCTCGTCGAGCAGCAGCAGCGCCGGGTCGGAGGCCAGCGCCCTCGACATCGCGACCATCTGCTGCTCGCCGCCCGACATGGTGCCCGCGAACTGCTTGCGGCGCTCCTTGAGCCGGGGGAAGTAGGCGAAGGCGGTCTCCAGCACGGCCTCGGCCGGCACGCCGGCGTACGACATCAGCAGGAGGTTCTCCTCGACCGTGAGGTTCGGGAAGACCGAGCGTCCCTCGGGGATGGTGCACAGCCCGAGCCGGGCCAGCTCCTCGGGCCCGGAGGCCTTCACGTGCACGCCGCCGAGGTGGATGTCGCCCGAGGTGGGCTTCTTCTGCCCGGAGATCACCTTGACCAGCGTGGACTTGCCGGCACCGTTGGGCCCCAGCAGCGCCATCACCGCCCCCTTGGGGACGACCAGGTCGACGCCGCGCAGCACCTCGATGCGGCCGTAGGCCGCGTGCAGGTCGACGACCTCGAGGATCGGTACGCCGCTCATGCCTCGGCTCCTTCCCGGACCGCCGGGATGACGAGTGTGTCGTCGGTCACAACCGGCAGGTCGGTCCTGGTGTGCCCGTCCGCGTCGCCGTCCTCGTCGGAATAGCCGAGGTAGGCCTTCTGGACGGCGGGGTCGCGACGAATCTCCGCCGGGTCGCCGGAGGCGATGATCGAGCCGAAGTCGAGGACGTGGATGGTGTCGCAGACCGCCATCACCAGGTCCATGTCGTGCTCGACCATGAGGATCGCGCGGCCCTCGGCGGCCAGGTCGCGCAACAGCTCGCCGAACGCGTCGGTCTCGGTCTCGTCCAGGCCCGAGGACGGCTCGTCGAGCAGCAGCAGCTTCGGGTCGCCGGCCAGGCAGCGGGCCAGCTCGAGCAGGCGCGCGGTGCCGGTGGGGATGGAGTCGGCGCGCTCCTGGGCGTACGCCGCGATCCCGACCCGCTCCAGCAGCGCGTCGATGTTCTTCCCGTGGCCCCCGCCGGGCAGCAGGCCCGCCAGCGCACCGCGGTGGATGTCCGCGGCGACCCGGACGTTGTCGCGCACCGACAGCGACCCGAAGGCCTCCAGGCGCTGGAACGTGCGGCCCATGCCCCGCTTCGAGCGCCGGTGCACCGGCATGGACGTGACGTCCTTGCCCTGGAACCGGACCTTGCCCCGGGTCGGCTTCTGCAGCCCGCTGATCACGTTGAAGCAGGTGGTCTTGCCGGCGCCGTTGGGCCCGATCAGGCCGGTCACGGTGCCGGGGTCGGCGGTGAAGCAGGCCTCGTTGACGGCCGTGACACCACCGAACTGGACGACCACGTGGTCGACCTCGAGCAGCGGCCCGCCGCGCACGTCGGCGCGGTGGCCGCCCCCGCTGGGGACAGGACTACTGGACACCGGCGGTCTCCTTCCGGCCTTCGGTCCCCTCGGGACCTGCCTGGTGGGACGCACCGCCGAGACCGACGGTGTCGAGGGTGGCCTCGGCGTGCGCGTTGGCGTCCTGCTCGGCGCGGGCGTGCTCGCGCATCCCCCCGAGGGACCCGCCGGGCACCGGCAGCACGGGTATCCGCTCGCGGATGCGGTTGCCGAAGCGGCGGTCGAGGAGGTGGCCGAGGCGGAAGAGCTGGTTGGCCAGGCCGTTGGGGTCGCGGGCCAGCAGGATCGCGCCGACGGCGATGACCACGAAGAACAGGCCGGCGATCTGGGGGTAGTCGGCCTGGAGGACCGGCAGCATCATCAGGCCGATGCCGCCGAGGGCGGCCCCGGTCACCGAGGTCACGCCGAAGACCACCGCGAGCAGCAGCAGGGTGAAGGACCCGAAGAACTGGAACTCCGCCGCGCCGACGGTGCCGCGGAGCCCGGCGTACAGGGCGCCGGCGACGCCGGCCATGCCGGCCGAGACCGCGAAGAGCCCGACGCGGAACCACCGCTGGTCCAGCCCGAGGGTGCCGCAGGCGGCAGGGCTGTCGCGCAGGGCGACGAGCATGCGGCCCAGCGGTCCCGCGCGGACCACCAGCAGGCCCAGGCCCATCACCACGAAGAAGAGCGCCATCACCCAGACGTAGGCGCTGGTGGACTCGACCTGGAAGGTGAGGATCGAGAGCCGCTCGGCGTTGAGCGAGCCGTTGAAGCCGAACGCGAAGTCGGCCTGGAAGATCATCTTGTCCATGATCACCGCGAAGGCGAGCGTGGCCAGCGCGAGGTAGAGACCGGTCAGCCGGATCACCGGCAGCGCCACCAGGGCCCCGACGCCGGCGGCCACCAGGCCGGCCAGCAGCACGCCGACCAGGTTGGGCTGGTCGAGCTTGACGTAGGCCAGCGCACCGACCCCGACGAAGGTGATCTGGGCGAGCGAGACGTGCCCGCCGTACCCGGTGAGCAGCACCATCGAGAGCATCACGATCGCGTACGTCGCCGCCGTCCCGACCAGCAGCAGGTTGGCCTCGCTCATGCCGCTGGCCAGCAGCATCACGCCCAGCAGCAGGGCGCCGGACCAGCCCAGCGCCTTGAAGGGGCTGGGCAGCGGCGCGGACACGATGCCCTTGACCTGACCGATGCGCAGCTGCGCCTGCGGCATCGCGATGATCACGGCGAAGAGGAACAGCGCCGGCACCACGTTGCGCACGGAGTTGAGCAGGCCCTCGGTGGGCAGGTAGCCCGAGGCGTAGGAGGTGATCAGGCCCAGCGCCATCGCGCCGACGAAGGTGAGCGGGAGGTTCTTCAGCCGACCGAGGATCGCGGCGGCGAAGGCGTTGATCACCAGCAGCAGCAGGGCGTAGTAGTCCAGGCCGATGGTGGAGACCAGCAGCACGCCGGCCAGGGCGGCCAGGGAGGTGCCGATCGCCCACGAGAGCGCCGCGACCCTCTCCGGCTGACCGCCGAAGAGCTTGAGCAGCTCGGGGTTGTCGACCGAGGCCCGCATGGCGGTGCCGATCCGGGTGCGGTTGAGCAGGACGTACAGGCCGACGGCCACCACGAGGGACAGGGCGATGGTGAGCACCTGGTGGGCGGTGATGAAGAAGCCGAACATCTCGAAGGAGGTGCCGGCGAAGAACGGCTGCACCGAGCGCGCCTCGGGCGGCCAGACCTGCTGGGCCAGGCCCAGCGTGGCCACCAGGATCGCCACGGTCACCACCAGGGAGACCGAGACGGGCGCGTCACCGAGGTCGCGGGCGACGAAGCGCTGGAGGAACCATCCGATGCCCGGCGCCACCACGAACAGCACCAGCGCCAGGGCGAGCAGCGTCGGCATGCCCTGCCGGACGCTGAAGTCCCAGAAGACGAAGGACAGCAGCATGCCCAGCGCGCCGTGGGCGATGTTGAACACCCGCGTCGTGGAGTAGGTCAGCACCAGTCCGGAGGCCGCGATGGCGTAGGCCGCCCCCGAGACCAGTCCGAAGATGGTGAAGGCGAGGAACGAGCTCATCAGGAGACCTCCGTGATCCCTGCGCAGGTGTACTTGGTGCCTCCGATCGGCACCCACGTGCCGCCCTTGACCTGCACGAAGCGCCAGCACTCGCCCGTGCGCTTGGGACCGACCTCCTGCGGGCTGTGCATGCCGTTGGCGGTCCACTTGGTGACCCCGCGCATGGCCTGGACCAGCGCCGGTCGGGTCAGCTTGCCGCCCAGCTTGCTGGCCTGCTCGACGAAGAGGCGGGCCGCGGACCAGGCGAAAAGGCCGAAGAAGTCGGGGGTGGCGCCCGGCTTCGTCTGCTGCAGCCACTGGAGGTAGAGCTGCATCTCGGCGTTGCTCGCGGCCTCCTCGAACGGGACGAAGTTGATGAAGGCGACCGTGCCCTCCGCGGCGCTGCCGGCACCCTCGAGGTAGTCGGGGTGGTAGGCGGTGGGGTCGACGACGTAGACGTCGGGCTTGTAGCCCTGCTGCTGCATGGTCTGCGCGAGCCGGACGTACTGCGGGACGCCGCCCAGGAACTGCACGTGGCGGGCGCCGTTGTCCTTGAGGCCCTGGACGTAGGGGGCGTAGTTGAACTCGGCGGTGTCGACGCTCTGCTCGTAGACGAACTTCATGCCACGCGCCTTCATCGCCTTGGGCTGCAGCCGGCCGTTCTCACCGGCCGCACCGGCGTTGAGGTAGACCATGGCGGCCTTCTGCGCGGCCTCGGGGAAGGTTTTCTTCAAAAAGTCGGGCACGGCGTTCTGGAACTGGGTGGCCACCGTGGACTGGGCGCCGAAGCAGGTGTCGCACGAGGAGCGCGCACCGGTCACCGCGGTGGAGCGGATGTCGGGGATCCCGCAGTCCGCGGCGGTCTTGGCGCCGCCGGAGTCGAAGGCCGACATCGAGCCGACGGCGGCGAAGACGTTGTCGCACATGTCGACGTAGTTGCGCTGGTCGGCGCTGGCGTCGGTGCGGCTGTCGTAGTTCTTCAGCGCCAGCGACCGGCCGCAGATGCCGTCGGGGTTGCTGCGGTTGTAGTAGGCCACGAACGCCTTCACCGCGTCCTGCGCGGACTCGAACAGGCCCGGCACCGGACCGGAGATGTCGGAGGCGTTGCCGATGGTGATGGTGTCGTTGCTGATGCCGGTGGAGTTCTTGAACCCGTCGCAGCTGCCGGTCGGGATCGGCTCGTCGGAGCCGCCGTCGGGCGAGGAGCCGCTGCCCGACCCGCCGCCCGAGCTGCTCCCGGAGCCGGAGGAGCCCGAGCCCGAGGACCCGCTGCCGGAGGTGCCGGCGTCCCCGCCGGTGGAGCCGTCGACCGAGCCGGTGGTGCCGCCGTCGGCGCTGATCACCTCGCCGTCGGCCCCCACGACGACCCCGCCGGAGCCGACCGTGCCACCGCCGGCGACGGCCACCTCGTTCGGGTCGAGCTGGGAGCCGCAGGCGGCCAGGAGCAGGGCCAGGCCCGACGCGGCGATCGTCAGCGACGTACGACGGGCGCGGGGGGCGAAGCGGGGGGACCGCACGACGGTCACCGGACCTCCTGAGGGTGAGAACTAGAACGTGTCCTACTGGGTAACGATCGCCACATCGGAAGGTGACGCGACACACACATGCAAAGGTGTGGCGCCCCCGGCCGTATAGACCGTCTCGACAGGTGGAACACGTTCTAGTTCTTCACAGTCGTACGGCCGGATCAAAGTGTCAGACGACTGACAGAACGGCTCCGGCGGTCCTACTGTGCCCGTCATGAGCCACCTGCCGCCGCAGCACGTCGTCGACTCCGCCCTGGACTCCCAGTCCCGCCCGGTCCCCTACCCGCGCCCCACGGAGGGTGCCCCGAACGTGCTGATGATCGTGCTCGACGACGTCGGCTTCGCGCAGCTCGGGTGCTTCGGCTCGGGCATCTCGACCCCGCGCATCGACGAGGTCGCCGACGGCGGACTGCGCTACCAGCGCTTCCACGTGACCGCGGTCTGCTCCTCGACCCGGGCCGCGCTGCTCACCGGTCGCAACCACCACGCGGTCGGCATGGGTGTCACCGAGGAGGCGGCTCTCGGCTTCCCCGGCTACACCGGCCGCATCCCGCGCAGCGCCGCGACGATGGCGCGGCTGCTCAAGGACACCGGCTACAACACCATGGCGGTCGGCAAGTGGCACCTGGTGCCGCGCACGGAGACCTCCGCCGCGGGCCCCTTCGACCGGTGGCCGTTGGGCGTCGGCTTCGAGAAGTACTACGGCTTCCTCGGCTCCGAGACCAGCCAGTGGGCGCCGGAGCTGGTCCGCGACAACCACCACGTCGAGGCGCCGGCGACCCCCGAGGAGGGCTACCACCTCACCGAGGACCTCGTCGACGAGACGATCCGGATGATCCAGGACCAGCAGCAGGCGACGACCCGCAAGCCGTTCTTCGCCTACCTGGCCACCGGCGCCGCGCACGCACCGCACCAGGTCGCCCCGGAGTGGGTCGAGCCCTACCGCGGCGCCTTCGACCACGGCTGGGAGGCCTACCGCGAGGAGGTCTTCGCCCGCCAGGTCGCCGCCGGGGTGGTCCCCGAGGACACCGTGCTCACCCCTCGCCCGTCGTGGGTGCCGGAGTGGTCGACCCTGTCGGAGGACCAGCAGCGGCTCTACGCCCGCTACATGGAGGTCTTCGCCGGCTTCATGACCCACACCGACCACCACCTCGGGCGCCTCTTCGACTTCCTCGAGGAGATCGGGGTCGCCGAGGACACCGTGGTGATGATCCTGTCCGACAACGGCGCGAGCGCCGAGGGCGGACCGACGGGCACCCCCAACGAGGCCGCGGGCTGGGTGGGGCTGCAGGCCGACGAGGAGACCGCCCTCGGCCAGATCGAGGACCTCGGCGGGCACGACGCGTCCAACCACTACCCCTGGGGCTGGGCCTGGGCCGGCAACACCCCGCTGCGGCTGTGGAAGCGCTACTCCTGGCTCGGCGGCGTGCGCGCCCCGCTGGTGCTGCGCTGGCCGGCCGCGGTGCCCGACCCCGGCGCCGTGCGGGGGCAGTTCACCCACGCGGTCGACCTCTTCCCGACCATCCTCGAGGCGGCCGGGGTCGCCCTGCCCGAGGCGGTGGACGGCGTGAGCCAGCAGCCCGTCGACGGCGCGTCTTTCCTGGCCAGCGTGCGCGACGGCGCGGCGGAGGAGCACCGGAGGATGCAGTACTTCGAGATGATGGGCTCGCGCAGCCTCTACCTCGACGGGTGGAAGGCCGTCACCGACCACGTCGCCAACCAGTTCGGCGAGCGCGACCACGTCGAGGGCAGCTTCGACCACGCCACGGACCGCTGGTCGCTCTTCGACCTCTCCACCGACTTCTCCGAGCACCGCGACCTCGCCGCCGAGCACCCCGAGCTGGTACGCCGGATGGAGGGGCTGTGGTGGGCCGAGGCGGGTCGCAACCAGGTGCTCCCGCTCTTCGAGTTCCCGAACTCGATGTTCCACCTGCACCCCGGGGAGTTCCCGCCCCCGCAGGAGGCCACGTACCGACCCGGCGGCTCGCCGGTGATCGAGCCGATGCTCCCGGCGGCCGGGGCCGGCTTCTCGCTGCGCGCGCACGTCGACGTGCCGGACGGCGGCGCCGAGGGCGTGCTCGCCGCCATCGGGGACTCCCAGGGCGGCTGGGGCCTCTACCTCCTCGACGGCCGTCCCACCGCGTGCTTCGCGCTGCTCGACCACACCGACGTCGTGCGGTCGGAGACAGCCGTCCCCGCGGGCAGCCACGTGGTGGGGCTGGACTTCCGTCCCGCCGACGCCGACGGCCCCCAGCGACTGGACCTCTCCATCGACGAGGAGGTCGTCACGACCGGGCCGGTCCGCGGCACGTTCTTCCTCCCCCAGCTGTCCTCGGCCGCCGTGGGGCTGACGATCGGCCACGACCGCGGCCTGCCGCTGTGCCCGGACTACGCGACCCCCTTCGCCTTCACCGGCGAGCTGGACCGCGTGGTCATGCGCAGCGGTGCCGCCGCGACCTTCGAGGTGCCGACCGCGGAGAAGCGGGTCCGGGCCGCCATGTCCGGGGACTGAGGCCGGTGACCTCCGCCCCGACCTCGCCCGGTCGACGCGAGCGGCACAAGCGGACCACCCGCCAGGCGCTGGAGGAGGCCGCGCTCGTGCTCTTCGCGCGCGACGGCTTCGACGCCACGACCGTGGAGGCGATCGCCGAGCGCGCCGAGGTCTCGCCGCGCACCTTCTTCCGCTACTTCGCGGCCAAGGAGGAGGTCCTCGACATGGGGTGGGCCGAGCGCCGCGAGCGCCTGGCCCGGCTCGTGCGCGAGGCCCCGGCCGTCGCCGACGACCTCGCCGCCGCGGTGGCAGCACTGGAGGGCATCGCCGTCGACTTCGAGGCCGAGCGGCACCGGGTCGTGCTGCGCGCGGCCGCCGTCGCGAGCTCCTCGGCGCTGCGCGGGCGCACCGCCGACACCCTCACCGCCTGGGAAGCCACGCTGGCCGAGGGACTGGCCGCCCGGCGCGGTCTCGACGTGCCCGACGAGGAGGCCGGGGTGGCCGCCGCCGTCGCGGTGGCGCTGTGGCGCTGGGCGATCCGCCGGTGGGCTGGGTCGGCCGGGTCGGCCGATGCCGCGACGGACCCGGTCGAGCCGCGCGGCGACGCGCCCGTCGGCGTACCCCTGCGGGAGCTGCTGCGGCGCGCGACCGCCCAGCTGGCCCAGCGCTGAGGTCTGCCCCGCGGCCGGTCAGCTGACGGTGGTGATGCCGTTGCAGGTGTACTTCGTGCTGCCGAGCGGGACGAACTTGCCGCCCTTGACCTGGATCAGCCGGAAGCACTCGCCGGTGCTCTTGGGGCCGACCCGCTGCGGCGCGTGCAGGCCGTTGGCGGTCCAGTTGTCGGTCTTGCGGATCGCGTCGATCAGGCTCTCCCGGGAGAGGTCGCCACCGAGCTTGGCGGCGGTCTCGACGAAGAGCCGCGCGGCCGACCAGGAGAAGACCCCGAAGAAGTCCGGGGTGGCGCCGGGCTTCGTCGCCTGCAGCCAGTCGAGGTAGAGCTTGGTCTCCGGGCTGGTCGAGGCCTCCTCGAAGGGCACGAAGTTCATGTAGATCGTGACCCCCTCGACGTCCTTGCCGCCCTGCTCGAGGAAGCCCGGCTCGTACGCCGTGGGGTCGATCATGAACACGTCGGGGTCGTAGCCCTGCTGGGTCATCGCCTGCGCGAGCCGCACGAACTGCGGGATGGCGCCGGTGATCTGGACGTAGCCCACGCCCTCGTCCTTGAGCTGCTGGACGTAGGGCGCGTAGTTGAACTCCGAGACCTCGATGCCCCGCACGACGGTGAACCGCATGCCGCGCTTGGTCATCGCCTTGGGCTGGAGCTGGCCGTTCTCGGCGGCGGCGCCGGCGTTGATGTAGAGCGACGCGGCGTTCTGCGCGGCGTCGGGGAAGTTCTTCAGGACGTGGTCGGCGACGACGTTGTTGACCTCGCCGGCGATCGTGGACTGCGCACCGAAGCAGGTGGCGCACCGCTGACGCGGACCGGTCACACCGGCCGAGCGCAGGTCCGGCAGCCCGCACTGCTCGGTGACGGCCGCGCCGCCGGAGTCGAAGGCCGACATCGAGCCGACCATGGCGAAGACGTTCTCGCAGGCGTCGGCGTGGTTGCGCTGGTCGGCCGGGTCGTCGGTGCGGGAGTCGTAGTTCTTCAGCACCAGGGTGCGACCGCAGATGCCGTCGGGGTTGGACTTGTTGAAGTAGGCGACGAAGGCCTTCGTGGCGTCCTGCGCCGACTCGAAGAGCCCCGGCACGGGGCCGGAGATGTCGGAGGAGTTGCCGATGGTGATCGTGGTGTCGGTGATGCCGGGGCCGTTCTTGAAGCCGTCGCACGAGCCCGCCTTCACCGGCGGGCCCTCTGGGCCGGCCTGCGGACCGCCGGAGTCGTCGCCCTGCGGAGCGGAGCCGGTGTCGCCGCCGGAGCTGGAGTCGGTGCCCGAGCCGGTGTCCGTGGTGGTGCCCGTGCCGGAGCCGGTGTCCCCGGAGGTCACCGTCCCGTCCTCGCCGACGGCGACCGGCTGGCCGTCGGCCCCGACGACCACGCCGCCGGTGCCGGTGGTGCCGCCCGCGGCGACCACGTCACCCGGGGCGAGCTGGGAGCCGCAGGCGCTGAGCAGCAGCACGGTGAGCGCGACGGAGGCCGTCGCGAGCCGGGAACGGGACCGGGACACCGGACCTCCTCGTGGACGCGTTACCCCCTCAACGACCCACGGGGGGCGAGGTGACGCAGGTCACGAGAACAAGTTCTAGTTACGTTCCCACCCCGCCGAACCGGCTTACTGATGCGCCGGCTCGGCAGGACAGGCACGTCGAACCGGCGTATTGATGCGCCGGCTCGCCGTCAGTCGATGTCGTCGCCGGGATCGGCCGGGCCGCCGGAGCGCGACGGGCCGGTCGCCGGGCCCGAGTCGGGGGCGCGGGTCGGCGTCGGGAGCTCTGTGTCGGCACCCGGCTCCTCGGGCCGCGTCAGCTCGACGTACTCCCCGACGTCCCAGCGGCCGTTGGTCTGCAGGAACACCCCCTGCAGGCCGACCGGTCGCCCGTCGGCGTACGTGACCAGGGTGACCTGGGCCTCGCGGCGCGGCTTGCTGCCCAGCGCGAAGGCGTACGCCGCGCCGCCGGTGGTGCCCATCGTGTAGCGGTAGCCCACCTGCCCGTCGGGTCCGGTGATCGCCTCCGGGCCGTCCTCGACGTGCAGGTGCCCGCCGATCACGAGGTCGGCGCAGCCACGGGTGAGCGTCTCGGTCGCGAGGTTCACGTCGTGGACCAGGACGGTGCCGACCGGCTCGCCGTCCGCCGCGGCCTCGCAGGCGACGTCGGCGAGCCTGCCGCCGACCTCCTCGAAGGACAGCCCGGTCTCGTCGCGCCAGCTGCCCAGGCCGCTGGAGCGAGGGTCGGCCACGCCCAGCAGCGTGCTGCCGCCGGGGCCGTCGACGACCTCGCCGTCGAGCATCGTCCACCCGTGCTCGGCGAGGTAGTCGGCCACGAAGTCGCCGTTGTCGTGGTTGCCGGCGACGCCGAAGCGGTCGTAGCCCTCGAAGGCGGCGCTCACCGAGTCCAGCGAGAAGGCCTCCCAGGTGGAGCCGGTCGAGGTGTCGTCGCCGCCGTCGTAGACGGCGGTCGCGCCCACCCGGTCACCGACCGCGCGGGCGACGCGGTCCATGCCGATGTTGTCGTGACGGTCGGACACGAACACGACGGTCGTCTCGCCCTCCTCGGGCATCCGCAGGTCGAGGTCACCGGCCTCCTCGGCGGCGTCGGCGTAGAAGCCGCGGGACTTCTCGTAGGTGTTGACCGCGCTCTCGACCAGGCGTCGGGTCTGGTTGGTCGTGACGTCGCCCCGCACCTCGACCCCGCTGAGCTCCGCGGGGACCGGCACGTCGTCGCCGAGGAACTGCTCGAGCGTGACCCAGCTCCGGGCGTCGTCGACCCGTTCGACGTCGGGCGTCCACGGCTGCCACCACGCGACGCCGACCGCCACGCCCGCGGTCATCGCGAGGGCGCCGCGCCGGCTCGGCAGGGCGCGCAGCAGCTCGCGACGCCGGCGCGGACCCACCAGCACCCACACCAGGACGGGTACGGCGCCGGCCGCGGCGCCCCGGAGGGCGGCCTGGGTCGCCATGTCGGTCACGGCCTCGCGCACGCGCGCCTGGGCGCCCTCGGGGCTCGACGCGATCACGGCGTAGCGGTCCACGAGCTCGGGGGTGCTGCGGGCGTCGGTCTTGCCGAGCGTGATGTCGACGCCCAGCGGGGCGCCGGAGTCGATGCGCAGGTCGGGCAGCACCGGCCCCGTGCGCACCACGACGTGCCGGTCCAGCGTCGGCCGGACGACCGCGTCGTGGCTGGCCAGCGTCAGCTCGCGCGACGAGCCGAGGAAGAGCGTCAGCCCGGCCAGGACCGCCAGCCCCGCCCAGGCACCGAGCAGCGCCAGGCCGTGCAGCCCGCGACCGGTGTGGTGCCAGAGCGTGCGTGGGGGGCGGTCCGCCCCGGGGTCGGCGGCGGTCATCCGGTCAGTCCCGGGCCCTCGCCACGGCGTACAGAGCGACGCCGCAGGCGACACCGGCGTTGAGCGACTCCACGGAGTTGACCATCGGGATCGAGACGAGCATGTCGCAGGTCTCCGCGACCAGGCGGGAGAGCCCGTCGCCCTCGGAGCCGACGACCAGCACGAGCGGCCCGTCGGCGAGGTCCATCGCGGGCAGCTCGACGTCACCGTCGGCGGCCAGGCCGACGACCATGCAGCCGGCGTCCTGGTAGGCCTTGAGCTGGCGGGTCAGGTTGACCGTCTGGGCGACCGGGATGCGCGCGGCCGCACCGGCGCTGGTCTTCCACGCGGCGGCGGTCATGCCCGCGGCCCGACGCTCGGGGATCACGACGCCGTGGGCGCCGAACGCGGCGGCGCTGCGGACCGCGGCGCCGAGGTTGCGGGGGTCGGTGACGGAGTCGAGAACGACGATCAGCGGCTTCTCGCGCTGCTCGGCGGCGAGGGTCAGCAGGTCGTCGGGGTGGGCGTACTCGTAGGCCGGGATGCGCGCCGCGATGCCCTGGTGGACCGCACCGTTGGTGAGCCGGTCGAGCTCGTAGCGGCTCACCTCGAGCAGGCTGACCCCGCCGTCCGCGGCGAGCTGGAAGGCCTCGCGCAGCCGGTTGTCGCGCTCGGTGCCCTCCGCGACGTAGAGCGCGTTGACCGGCACGCCCTCGCGCAGCGCGTCGACGACCGGGTTGCGCCCGGCGATCCACTCGTTGTCGTTGGTCTTCTTGCGGGGGCGCTGGCCCTGGGCCCTCTCGGCGCGCTTCGCGGCCTTGTGGGCGGCGTGGTACGGGCGGTCCTTGGCCTTCGGGGTCGGCCCCTTGCCCTCGAGCCCGCGGCGCACGCGCCCACCGGACCCGGCGGTCGGGTTGCCCTTCCCCGTCTTCTTGATCGCGCCCTTGCGCTGTGAGTTTCCAGCCACGTCAGTGTCCTATCCGGTGGTCGAGCAGCGAGGAGCGCCAGCGACGAGCGGGCGTCGAGACCGCCATCAGGCGAGGCTCCACTTCTGTCCGTCGGGGGTGTCGGTGATCTCCACGCCGGCCTCCTTGAGGCGGTCGCGGATGGCGTCGGAGGTGGCGAAGTCCTTCTCCGCCCGGGCCGTGGCCCGCTGCTCCAGCAGCCCGGAGACGAGGGCGTCGACGACGGCGCTCATCCGGTCGTCGCCACCACCGGTGGGACCCCAGGCGGGATCGGCGGGGTCGAGACCGAGCACGGCGAGCATGGCGCGGACGGCCGCCGCGTGCCCGGTCGGGTCGGTGGCCTTGTTGCCCTCGCGGACGGTGTCGAACAACACGGCCATCGCGGCCGGGGTCCCGAGGTCGTCGTCCATCGCGGCGGCGAAGGCGTCGGGCACCTCGCCGGGCTCGACGGCCCCCGCCCGCTCCAGGAACGCCTCGATGCGCTGGAAGCCGGTCGCGGCCTCCTCGAGGGAGTCGAAGCTGAACTCGACGTGGCTGCGGTAGTGCGCGGCGACGAGGTAGTAGCGCAGCTCGATGCCGCGGAACCGCTCGAGCACCGAGGGGATCAGCAGGCTGTTGCCGAGGCTCTTGGACATCTTCTCGCCGGCGGTGGTGATCCAGGCGTTGTGCATCCAGTACGACGCGAAGCCATGCCCCGCGGCACGCGACTGGGCCAGCTCGTTCTCGTGGTGGGGGAAACGCAGGTCGACGCCGCCGCCGTGGATGTCGAAGGCCTGGCCGAGGTACTTGCCGGCCATCGCGGAGCACTCGATGTGCCAGCCGGGGCGACCCGGGCCCCACGGGCTCGGCCACGCGGCGGTCTCCGGCTCGGTCGCCTTCTTCCACCCCTTCCAGAGGGCGAAGTCACGCGGGTCGCGTTTGCCTCGGGGGTCGGCGTCCTCGGCCGCCTCCATGTCGTCGATGCGCTGGTGGGTCAGCTCCCCGTAGGAGGGCCAGCTCCGCACGTCGAAGTAGACGTCGCCGGAGCCGTCCTCGGCGGCGTACGCGTGGCCCTTCGCGATGAGGTGCTCGATCAGCTCGAGCATCTCCGGGACGTGCCCGGTGGCGGCCGGCTCGTAGGTCGGCGGGAGGACGTTGAGCGCGGCGTAGGCCGCATCCAGCTCGCGCTTCATGTCGTAGGCGAGGTTGTACCAGGGGCGGCCCTGCGCGGCGGCCTTGGTCAGGATCTTGTCGTCGATGTCGGTGACGTTGCGGATGAACGACACCTCGAGGCCGCGGTGGGTCAGCCAGCGCCGCAGCACGTCGAAGTTGACGGCGCTGCGCACGTGGCCGACGTGCGGCTCGGACTGCACGGTGAGACCGCAGACGTAGACACCGGCCTTCCCCTCCTCGAGGGGTGCGAAGTCACGGACCTCGCGGGTCGCGGTGTCGTACAGCCGGATGCTCACCCCTCCATCGTAGGGACGCGCGGCGCACGGGGCCGAACCCGCGCGTGCGTGACGTGCGTGGCGCCCTCCCGCTCGACCTGTGACTGGTGTGACGGGAGTGACGTACCCTCGTGCGGTGCGTCGCCTGCTCCCCGCCCTCGTGCTCGCCCTGGTCGTCCCCTGGGCCCCGGTCGTGGTGACCTCGGGCGCCCCGGCCGAGGCCCGCTCGGCCTCGAAGATCCAGAGCGACCTGACCGGCTGGACCGGCGAGGAGCTCGCCGGCGGGCGCACGGCCGGCACCGTCGTGCGCCGGGGCCGGGTGTTCCTCAAGAGCCCGGCCACCACGACGCGCATCGACGGCACGACCTACGACGTGGGCCGCTGGGTCTCGCGCTGGAAGCGCCCCGGCTTCGCCTTCACCGAGTTGGTCGCCTCGTGGGAGGCCAAGACGCCCGGCGACTCGCTCGTCGAGGTCGAGGTCCGCGGGCGGGACGCCTCGGGACGCAAGAGCTCGTGGGACAGCCTGGGTCGCTGGTCCTACGGCGACAAGTACTTCTCGCGCACCAGCCTCGGCAGCCAGGACGACGACCTCGCGCGCGTCGCGACCGACACCTGGCGCACGGCCTCCGCGGCCGGCCTGGAGCGGTGGCGGCTGCGGGTCTCGCTGCTGCGGCGTACCGGTGCGAGCACCAAGCCGCCGAGCCTGGGCCACGTCGCCGCGACCACCTCGCGCCGCCCCTCCAACAGCCCGTCGACCTCCAAGCCCGGCAAGGTCGCGCGCGCCGGGGGCGCCGTGCTCGACGTCCCGCGCTACAGCCAGATGGTCCACGAGGGGCACTACCCGCAGTGGGGCAACGGCGGCGAGGCGTGGTGCTCGCCGACGTCGGTGTCGATGGTGCTCGGCTACTACGACGCGCTGCCGAAGGAGAAGGACTACTCCTGGGTCCCCGAGGGCCACACCGCGCCGTGGGTCGACCACGGCGCGCGGATGACCTACGACCACGGGTACGACGGCACCGGCAACTGGTCCTTCAACGTCGCGTACGCCGCCCGGCTGGTCGGCCGCGCCGACGTGTCCCGGCTCCCGGACCTGCGTGCGGTCGAGCGGCTCGTGGCCGACGGCGTGCCGGTGATCATCTCGATCGCCTTCGGTGCCGGCGAGCTCTCGGGCGCCCCGATCTCCTCCTCCAACGGCCACCTGCTCGTGGTCGTCGGGTTCACCGCGGACGGCGACGTGGTCGTCAACGACCCGGCCGCCGACTCCCCCGCCGGTGTCCGCCGCACCTACGACCGGGCCCAGCTCGAGCGCGCCTGGCTGGACGCCTCCACCGGCACCGCCTACGTCCTCCGCGACTGACGACCCTGCCGAGAGGTCACTCGCGCACGAACCAGAGGTCACTCGCGCACGGCCCAGAGGTCGCTCGCGCACGGCCCAGAGGTCGCTCGCGCACGGCCCAGAGGTCACTCGCGCACGGCCCAGAGGTCACTCGCGCACGGCTCGGCCGTGCGTGAGTGACGGTTCGGCCATGCATGAGCGACGGCGGATTCAAGGGGTGGTCGCAACACCTTTGGCTTGGTCTTCGGCGAGCAACTTAGCGAAGACCTCTGCTGGGGTGTGGAAGCCGAGTCGT
>LULF01000014.1_pt1 | contig 81094 bp, 75 predicted proteins | sample 728221 | NCBI WGS metagenome assembly LULF01 (sample SAMN03860296, study PRJNA289734) | marine metagenome | biome: seawater column; feature: ocean; material: water; isolation source: Red Sea water column Station 169 - depth 500m | place: Saudi Arabia: Red Sea | collected 2011-10-15 | depth 500 m | reverse complement strand
GTATATTATGTACTCTCAGCCCTGACTTATTTTATGCTACACAAGTATTCCCAATTACCATTAAAACTAGACCCCAAAGCAACATCTGTATTTTTTCTTATGGCCATTGTTCCCATGATTGGCCTTCATTTTTATATAAACGAGAAAGAAAAAGAAGTTTCAACTTTAGCATCAAGCTATGTTATACAATTTAATAATCTTAAAAATTATGGCGATCCAGCAAATGAATCTCCCTACAAAATCCATATGAGCACTGAAAATTTTTCAGATGCACCTATTCGGATCTCTGTTTTTTCAGACTTTCAATGTCCTTATTGTAATGAAATAGCAAAACAAATACCTGAGCTTATAAGAGAATTTAAAGGCGCCATTAATATTCAATACCTTTTCTACCCTCTAGATGGTTCTTGTAATACAAAAATGAAAGGGGGAATGCACCCCTATGCATGTCAAGCAGCCTACTTAGCAGCTTGTGATGTTGATAAGTTTGTAGAAATTCATGATTATATTTTTGAACATCAAAATGAAATATCTCCAAAGAACCTCACTCAATGGGCCACTAAATTTGACCTTACAGCAGAGTGTTTTGAAAATGCAGATATCCATGATCAAATTCAACAAACACTTAATACTGGAGAACAATATAACTTAAGGTCGACTCCAACAATTATTGTTAATGGTAAGAAGCTAGAAGGACTTATCCCTACTGTACATTTAAAGTCCATTTTACGCTCATTAATCCCTAAGAATGAAAAATAATGCAATATAAAATAATTGAGACACATTGCCATTTAGATTATTTGAAGGCTAAAAGCCTAGATGAGATTCTCAATGAAGCTAAAGAACAAGGTATTGAAAAAATAATCACAATTGCTGTTGAGCCTGATAATTTTGACAGTGTTTTCAACTTAGCACAAAAGTATCCAGAGGTTTATTTTTCTCAAGGTATCCACCCTCACGATGCTAAGCTCTCAACTTCAGAAGCACTCAAAACCATTGAACAAAGAAGTGCTGAGAGAAAAATGGTCGCTGTAGGAGAAATTGGATTAGATTATCATTACGACAACTCTCCTCGAGAAACTCAAAAAAAAGTTTTTAAACAACAACTTGAAATTGCAATTAAAACGAAAAAGCCAGTCATTATTCATTCTCGTGATGCAGATGAAGACATGATTTCAATCCTTTCCGAGTACGCTCCTAAAATGCCCTATAAAGGCGTTATACACAGCTTCACTTCAGGAGAAGAGTTAGCAAAAAAAGCAATTGAGCTCGGTTTTTACTTAGGCTTTAATGGGATTATTACTTTTAAAAATGCAAATAATGTTCGTGATATTGTAAGCCTATGTCCTATCGAAAAAATCTTAATTGAAACAGACTCCCCTTTTCTCACTCCAGTTCCCTATAGAGGCAAAGAAAATGCCCCTAAGAACCTCCCCTATATTTTAGAAAAAATAGCTGAAATTAAAAATCTCTCTCCAAAAGAAGTAGAAAAAAATTGTTACGAAAATTCAAAAAAATTATTTCACTTTTAAGCTAATCTACCAAATTAAATAATCATCATTAACCGTCTTACTAAATTGATGATAGAGAAAACTCAAACTTAGTAACGAACCTCTGGAGTGCTTTTAAAAAGGGATTTCCTTGAGGCGCTGGCCAGCAGTTATTTTAGAAGTAAATAATTTCAAGTTTGAAATAAGCTTTTCTGTTCAGACATCTAAAAATTTAGAATAGTTACATCATAACAGCTTCTGTCTGTGAGTTTGAGTTTTCTCTTCTATCCCCACCGTAGTCGGGCAGTTAATAATCATCAAGATGTTAGCTATATTTAAAGCAACCCACCCCTTCTTAATAGAGCTTCTTCATCTGGCCCTTGACCTCTAAATCTTTTATAGAGTTCCATTGGGTCTTCAGAGCCTCCCTTTTCGAGAATATTTTCTTTAAAGCTAGCTGCAATATCAGAATCAAAGATGCCTTTTTCTTTAAAAAAAGCAAAAGCATCTGCATCTAAGACTTCCGCCCATTTATAACTGTAATATCCTGAAGAGTATCCTCCCGCAAAGATATGCCCAAAGGAACAAGACATATTTTGTCCATCTTCACGTGGAAGAAGTTCAAATTTTTGCATTGATTTTTCTTCAAAACTCATAACATCAGCAATATCTTCGGCCTGAGCCAGGTGCCAATCCATATCTAATTTAGCAAAACTCATCTGTCTTATAGTCGCTACACCTTGCATAAACTGCTGTGCTTTTTTTACTTTTTGAATAAGCTCTTGAGGCATTTTTTCTTTTGTCTCATAATGTTTTGCAAAGAGGTCCAAGCATTCTTTTTCTAAAACCCAATTCTCCATAATTTGTGATGGCAATTCTACAAAGTCCCAAAAAACATTTGCGCCTGCAACACTTCTATATTTTGCCTTGGTCATAAGACCATGCAGACCATGCCCAAATTCATGAAATAAAGTAAGAACCTCATTAAGGGACAACAAAGAAGGTTTTTCGCCACTAGGCTTAGTAAAATTACACACATTACAAACAAAAGGTCTTTTTATTTCCCCAAACTGAAAGCCACCAACGCGTAAAGTTGTCATCCAAGCACCTGGTCTTTTTTCAGCACGTGGAAAATAATCACCATAAAAAAGTCCCAGATAATTTCCATCAGCTTCAGTAACTTCGTATGTAACAACATCTTGGTGATATTTAGGAATATCCTTTCTTTCTTTAAAATTTAGCCCATAAAGTTTATTTGCAACTTTAAAAATCCCATCTAAAACATTTTCAAGTTTAAAATATGGTCTTAATTCTTCATCATCAAAGTCTAATACTTTTTTCTTAAGTTTTTCCGTATAATAAGCTTGATCATATTTTCTAAGATCATCATCTCCACTAAGCTCTTTTTTAAATTCTTTTAGGCTTGCCATATCGGCTTTAGCTTTAGGAAGTGCCTTTTCAACAATATTATCAATAAAACTTAAAACTTTATCAGAACTCTTGGCCATTCTATTTTCCAAAATAAAACTCGGATGATCTTTATAGCCTAAAAGTTCTGCTCTTTTTTGTCTTAATTTTAATGTTTGTAAAATAACATCTCGATTATCAAATTCTCCTGATGTAGCGCGAGTAGAAGCTGCCATCCATATTTTCTTTCTCAACTCTCTATTATCTGCATACTGTAAGAACGGATAATAACTTGGAAAGTCTAAAGTAAAGGCCCACTTATTAGGTTCATCTTTCTCTTTAGCTTTTTCCTTAGCTGCTTGCTTTACTCCATCAGGGAGTCCACTCAAGTCTTGCTCATTTTCAACAAACATCACATAAGAATTTGTTGCCTTGCGAACATTCTCTGAAAACTTCAAATTAAGTTGAGACAAGTTTTGATCTATTTCTCTTAATGTATCTTGGTCTTTCTCATTTAACAAAGCCCCGTTTCGTACAAAATCTTTATAACTTTTCTCCAACACTGTTTTTTGCTCTTGATCCAGTTGAAACTTGCTTTGATTTTCATAAAGGTATTTTATCTTTTCAAAAAGTTCAGCATCAAGACTCACATCACTTGAAAATTGAGTCAGTTTTTGATTAAACTCTTCAGCAATAGATGAAATCTCTTCGGTACAATGAGCGCTGTAAAGCGCATAGAAAACTTCAACCACTTGATCTAACTTATCTGTTGCGGATTCTTGCTTTAAAATAACTTTATCAAAGTCTAAATCATCATTCTGTTGTTTTTTTAGTGCTTCTAATCGTTCTTTAGCTTCAGCGATAGCAAACTCTAATGCAGGTAAAAAGTCTTGTGCTTTTAAACGATCAAAGTCTATGGCCTCAAAAGGCTTATCTGAAACTTCTAATAAAGGGTTCATTATATCTCCTTTTTAATGATTTAATTTTTGTTGTTCTCTAAAAAGTAGAACAATTGCAGCTATCCATAAACTTAAAAAGATAAACTGTAATATGGATAAGACTTCTAATTCGTATACAATAAATTGCGCCATAACAAAAGCGATTAAAGCTTTAGAAGAACGATAGACAAACATATCAGTAATATATTTTGCTCCAAATTTTTGTAAACTTAAAAGAGGATGATACATCACATCTTTAGCTGCTGCAAAAAGTGAGTAATCTGTTCCTTTCATCATCACAAAAACTGAGCCAATAACAAATAATGACCCTGCTCCTAAGCTTAAGCCACCAAGAATCAAACCTAGGTACAAAATGGGAACAAATAAAAAGATATGTTTATTCTTAACTCTTAGCATTAAATAAGGAAGAATAACAAACTGTAAGAAAATCGAAACCATATTAATATAAGAATAAAACTTTCCAAGGTAGGCCGTTCTGGCAGTTTTAGTTGTTACAACCTTTTCAAAGATAATGTTAAATTGAAGATCGGCAATAAAAATCACAAATTGCGATAAAGCGACAACTAAGCCAATCAACAGAACATATTTCTTAACCCCTCTTACGGCCCTGATAGGAGTAATAGATCTATTTTCTTCCTCCATCCCCTTTATCTTAGCGTTATGAGTTAGATAAAAAACTAAACAAGTAATTAAAATAATAACTAAGGAGAAAACAAAAACAACATCTGTATTATAGCTTTCAGCAATATACGAAGTAAGCTGACCACCAATCATTCCACCTAAGCTCCCAGAGGCTCCCAAGGGTCCGATTAGCCTTTTAAACTGATCAATATTATAAAAAGCATTGGCGAAGGCTAAACATGTATGAACGAGTAAAACAATATAAGCTTCTTTAGTCGCAAACAAAACAAAAGCCATTTGCTTAATGTGGAACTTATAGCCGATAAAGGCCCCTAGTAAAACTAATATACTCAAAACTCCGGTTATAAGATAAATTTTATGAACACTAATTTTACTCTGAAGAAAATTATTAACTGCTATCACCACCATCAAAGCAATAACTCCAATAAAAGTGGCGAAAGAATATTGAGCCGATGAATACACATCGTAAAAAATTGCACCAGTAGCTGAGCGCACAAGAGGGTAACTAAATAAAACAAAAAAATAGGTTAAAAAAATGTATAAACTAATTTTTTTTGTATGGGGGCTTTGGCCGTTGTAGAATTCTAAAAAATTTTTCATTTAAAGGTATTTATCACCTTTTTGAGCTTCTAAAAACTCTTCGTGATTCTTAAAGCTATCAGCTTGTAACTCGGTCTTTAATTTTATCTTTTTAGGATCTTTAGCTACATTTTGCATGAACTTAAACAACCCTTTTCTCGTCTCATCACTTAACAAGTGCTCAACTAAACATGAGTCTTTATGGGCCACACCATCTTCCACACCTAAAATATCTTTCATAAAATAATACATAAGAGTTCTTACCGAAAGTATACGATGGACTTCTTCATGACCTAATTCTGATAAAGATAAAAACTTACTTTCATCTTCTAGCACTAATTCACGTTTTTTAAGATTATTTAAAGCTGTCGAAACACTGCCTTTAGTTAAACCAAGCTCTTTGGCAATATCAGTAACTCGAGCATAGCCTTTCTCTTCTTTTAATTTATGGATTGTAAGCAGATAATGCGCCATAGAATGGGTGAGTTCATTATCGGATGTATGAGTTATTACTTTTTTGTCTGACATACATCATAAATTAGCTAAATATTCAGAGTATGGCCATATGTGCACTATTATTTGCAGACTGAAAAATTAATAAACAACACAAGAAAGACCTAAGTAATTGAAATTACTCAATATGTATGAATGGATACTTTGCCTAGTAAGTTAATAATAAGTTGCGTGATACAATGAATTAATAAACATTTAGAGACATTATGAAATTATTTTTATCAATAAATTTATTCTTTGCTTTCAATATGACTTTTGCCCAAGAAAGTGCCTTTGAAAGTATTGATTCTGAGCCGCTAACGGATCAACAAGTTCATCAAAGTAACACCTATATTCACCAAGGGCTAGCAGACAAAAAAGTTCAAGAGATGTGCGAGCAAGGTAAGAATGGCTATAAAGATATTTGTGAAGAAGATAAATATGCTTTCAAAGAAGGTGACAATCTTCGCAAACTTGAAAGTTTTCTTCCTGCCCTTACTAAAGCCTATTCAATGTTTAACTCTGTTGGAGGTGATCTTTCTGGTTTTACTGCTAAATCATTAGATGATCAAGGTAATCAAATTTATACTAAAAATGGACAACAAGTCAGTGCTGATGTTGAAGGGGCCAAACCTAAAACTGAAACGAAAAAAGATTATTGTGGCTATATTGGAATGATAGGTGAAGCCGCAAGCACTGCTTATACGGCCCTACAAAATGATCAAACAGAAAAAAACTATACCAGCTCTAAACCAGAGGCTAAACAAGCAGCATCTTTTTACGCTCTGGCAGATAGTCACAAAACTATGGCAAAAGCAGCGAAAGTTCAAATGGGTGTTTGGTCTGCTTCTGCCGCATGCTATGTAGCCTATGCAGCACAAGCTCAATTTAGAGGTGATTGGAAAGTTTATGCCAAGATGGCAGCCGCAGGCTTCATTGGCTACTATTATAAAAAGAAAGCCGATGCTCATAAAGAGCGCGAAAAACTTCTCAAAAAAATGGCAAAAGAATTGCCTCAAGCAGGTGATTGTAATCCTTTTACAAATAAGTCTTGTTTTTGTGCTGAAGAAACGTCCCCTACTTATGACCCAGGAAATTATCAAGCAGTATGTGTCCCTAAAGAATTGGCCCAAAGAAATGACGCTGATAATGATGCTTATGTCTGTGCCGATCAAAATGGAAAAGCTGATATTGAATGCGACTGTATCAAAACGAACACATGTGCTGACCAACGGCTTAAAGTTGCAGGGGCTCGTCTTGGGCTTAGTCCCACTGTTTTAAAGGATCCATTAGCTACAATGAAACCACTTTCAAAAGGATTAGGAACAGCAAGCTTAGACTCGGCTGCAAATAAAAACTTTGCCTTGGCCAATAAGACTTTAAAAAAGCTAAAAACAAAATCTCTCCCCAAATTAAATAATAATGATAAAAAACTTGCCAAAATTTATAATGAAAACGGAATTCCCAAATTGGCTTCAGCTATTTTAGCAGGACAGAAAAAGGGTAATAAAACAGCTCTTCCCACAAGTGCCCTTGCTGGACTAAACTCTTCTTACAAACCTAAATACTCACATAGTCACAAAAATACAATACGTCCTCATGACTCAAAACTCAAAAGAGGAAATACTGCTTACAAAAAAAATAAAAGTGGTTCAAACTTTATGAATCGATTTAGAAAAAAGAAAACGGCTAAAAAAGATTCTATTATGATTGAAGAATATGCAAAAAAAGCTGAAAGAGAAGCTGAAATCGTTAATGATCCTTCAAAGGGAATCTTTGAAATTATTTCTTATCGTTACCAAATGAGTGCATGGAGAGAGTTCAAGCCCGTATTTTCAGGGCCTGATAAAGATCAAAAATAATCTTTTAGGTCCTTAACATAATCTTTTTTTCTCATTCCAACTAAAATATAATCCACACCAAAACTTGCATACTTCTCAATAACTTTTTGGCTCAAAGTTTTTTCACTTTCTAAAAGTAAACCTTTATCAATAGCTTGTTTTTCAAATTGAAGTGCTCTTTTATTCATATTAACTTTAGAAAACTCAAGAGCATGTTCATATAACTCATAGAATTTCTGGGACTCTTCTGGTGTCAAACTTCGGCCCCAAATACTAGCGACTAATGGAAAAAAATGTCCAAAAAAAACTTGATCGACGGCATCTTTAGAATTTTGTTTAGACCACACTTGGCTTACTTGTCGCATAAGCGGGATATCAAATAATTTATCTTGTTCATCCTCTCTCACCTCCAACCACTTAATCACTAAAGGCTCAATCAATTCATTAAAAAGTTTATCTGCAAATGTTGGGTCATTGTAAAGTGAATCAACAGGATACGTTGCCAATCTCAGCAGCCCTTGTTCTGTAAAACAATTCAATGGTCTATTAATAATTGTTTTTAAGCCAAAGGTTTGAGCACGCTCAATGAGATGTTCACCCTCGTACTGACGTTCTAAAGCCCCCATCTCTAAAATATTCATTGGGAATTGAATATAACGAAAATGATGATTTTTATTAATACTTCTAGCAGCACCGACTAAAACATCTAAGTCAGTAGACGTATGATCTTCTTTTGGATCGACAAAAGTATTAGAACTTACTCCATAAGAGAAGATAAGACCTCTTTCAACCAACTCCTCCATTTTTTCAAATGCTTTTTTAATACGAGAATAATACTCTTCCTTAGAGCTGTCTTCTGTCTTCAAATAATATTCTGGATTATGCAATAAATAAGCGTCAATTGCCTCAACACCTAATCTTTTTAATGTGCGTTTTATCTGGTCTTCAATAAAGTCAGGGTGGATAGAATGTTTAAGCCCTTCGTTAATGATAACAAGCTCATCTACCGCCTTACCTTGCTGATTTAACTCTTTTAAGACTTCGAGATTTCTCCCTTGAATATAACCTACCTTTGAAACTAAGAAAGGCTTTGTTTCTTTATCGGCCAGTACTTCACCAATTAACTTCTCTGACTCTCCATCGGTATAATTGGAAGAAGTATCAATCAAAGTCACTCCTTCTTCTAAAGCGTAGTTCAAAGCTTCTTTATGTTCCTTAGATTGGTTGCTTACTCTATACGCACCAAAACCTACTTTACTCACTTAAAAACCTCATTCATCTAACATGTCAATTCTTGTTTGATGTCTTCCACCTTCAAACTCTGTTTCCAACCAAACATCGATCATTTTTTTTATTTTTTCATCAGAGTGTTTACGTCCTGCCAAACAAAGAATATTGGCCTTATTATGCTTTTTAGTCATTCTAGCATCTTCTTCATCATTACAAAGACCACCTCTAATTCCTTTGAAACGATTCACTTGAATGCAAATACCTATTCCTGAACCACACATAGCAATTCCCAAACAATCATCCTTTAAAACAGCTTTAGCGATTTTTTTACCAAACTCAGGGTAATGAACGCTTTCTTCAGAGTAAGTTCCAAGATCTTTAACTTCAAATCGGGTATGAAGATAATTCTTAACCATTTCTTTTTGTTTAAATGCTGCATGATCAGATGCTAGATATATTTTTTGCATAGTTGTGCTCCTCAAAGGAAGAGTACACTATTTTTTATATAATTTAAATTCTAATTCGAGTTATTCTGATAAGCCTTCACGACAGGTTCTTCGCACTCGAGGATTTTCTTCTTTAAAACAAAAGTGAAGGTGATCATTGTGTCCAGCATAATTCCTGCCTCCAATTTCCCACCACCCATTCCAACCCATTCCGGTTTTAGAATTTGGAATAAGACTTTCTCTAAGCTCTGGATTTGAAAAGTGCTCTTGTGTTTTTGGGTCATTAAAGATCATATTGGTTGCACCAGCTTTTATGGCCAATTCCATAAAGGTTTTTGTTTTTTCATAATCATAATGAGATGAGTTATAGGTAAGCCCTTGTCTTATATCATCTGTATTTTTTCGAAAAGGTCTTATATCAACACATTCACCACTGCCGTGTGATTTGTGAATATTCCAATCGGGACTATGAAAGAGATTACCAAACTGAACCTCACATCCACTTCCCTGACACAAATTTTGAAATTTTTCAGCAACCCGTAATAAAGCACAACCTGCATAGGGTTTTACATATGCATCAGTATCTCCAGGATCATCAGGCGTATAATGTCGTGTATTAAAAGGCCCATGTAAAGTTTGATCATCTAGAGGAAATTTTACCAAATTAATTTTAGCTTTTGATAGACGTCGAGAACCACTCCAATTATTATTTTCTAAAATAATCTCCAAAGACTCAACACCTGCCTCTTCATAGGTCTCAGAGGTCTCAAGAGATTCTGATAATAAGTTAACAACACTGCGTATAGGACTTAAGTCATCTTGTGGTATCGGCCTTATATTTTCTAGAGTTCTAGAACAAGCTAAAAACTCCAGAGTTAAATTTTCCAAAAGATTCCCTTCTTTGTCCTTTAAAGCAAAAAGATGATTATTCTGACAATACATCTCTCCCTCTCCACTTATATCCTCTCGCTCGGTACAACACCTTGATACCCTAAATTCACCGTTAACCATAATAGGGGAAATTGTCATTCCATTAAGCAGATGACCTTTGGGTGACAAAAAGGTCCTAGCATCTTCACGCACAATAAAACTAAACTCATCAACTCGCCTCACACTTCTTTTATCCAAAAAGCCTTGGTCTCCTCTTTCAACTCTCTCTCTACCCTTTTTCCCCCAAAACATTTCCTTAAACATTCTTCGAGATGTTTTTTGAGAGGTTTCCTCTAACTTAGCATTAGGTACAGAAAGAACTTTAAAAGGAAGTCGATAATCCTTTGATGACTCAACATCGAGTAAAGCTTGCGGTATATAAACAATAGTTCCTCGAGGAATATATTTATTAGAGATAGAGTCATCCTCTAACTCTCTAAAATTCTCGTATTGTTTTTTTCCTTGTAAATATTCATCTGAGATAAAAAATGGTGATTCGTCTGAAGTTGCCAAACAACAAGTATAAGCACCAGAACTTTTACAAACAGCTAAGGCGGAAAAAGAGAATAAGTAAATAACAGCAGTCAATAAAATTTTACTCACCATGGACGACCTCATACTCACGAGTACAGCTCTCACCGCTCAAGCTTAAAAACGTTATAGTAAACTTTCCTTGAAAGTTCTTTTTTGCTAGGAAGTCACTTAAACCAAACCCGACACTTCGATAATAATCTTCTTGTTTTTTTAAAGGAATTTTTTTACCCAAAATCTCTAGCTGAGTTATATGGTTTTTAGCATAAACAAGAAGCTCATCATAATACCCAATATGATCAGAAAAAGTTTTTGGTATTTTGTAAGCTGCAACTTGCTTGACGACTTTTCCTTCAATTTTTTCATAACTCGAAGCTTCGCCATAGAGTTTTAATGACTCTGGGCAATCTTTTGCTAGTACAAGTGAACTTTCTAAAAATATAACCATTAACAAAAAATATTTCATACTTAACTTATCGGTAATTGAGCAACAAGCTTAAATAAAAAGACCCAACAAATATTGTTGGGTCTGCTTATAACTCTATGAATTTAGAAAGTCTTAGTAGCGATAATGTTCAGGCTTATACGGCCCCTCAACATGAACGCCAATATAATTCGCTTGATCCTCAGATAACTCCTCTAACTCAACACCAATTTTTTCTAAATGAAATCTTGCAACTTTTTCGTCTAAGTGCTTAGGAAGCATATAAACTTTTTGAGCTTCATACTGATCTGTATTTTGCCATAGCTCAATCTGAGCTAAAGTTTGGTTACAAAAAGAATTACTCATAACAAATGAAGGATGTCCAGTAGCACAACCAAGGTTTACCAATCTTCCCTCAGCCAAGATAATCACATCTTTCCCATTAACATTATACATATCAACTTGTGGCTTAATTTCTACTTTTGTATCACCATGATTATTATTCATCCAGCCCATATCAATTTCATTATCAAAGTGGCCAATATTGCAAACAATAGCTTTATCTTTCATGTTTTCAAAATGGCGCCCAACAATAATATCTTTATTTCCCGTTGTGGTCACAAAAAGATCTGCTTCTGCCACAACTGTATCAAGCTTTTTAACTTCAAACCCATCCATTGCAGCTTGAAGAGCACATATCGGATCAATCTCTGTAACAATAACTCTTGAACCTGCACCTCTTAAAGACTCTGCTGAACCTTTTCCAACATCACCATAACCACAAACGACAGCAACTTTTCCAGCAAGCATGACATCTGTCGCTCTTCTGATACCATCAACTAACGACTCACGACATCCATATTTATTATCAAACTTAGACTTTGTAACAGAGTCATTCACATTGATCGCTGGGACAGGAAGAGTTCCTGCTTTGACTCTTTCATAAAGTCTATGAACACCTGTAGTTGTTTCTTCTGATAAACCTTTAATATCTTTTACATATTCTGGAAAACGATCCAAAACCATATTCGTAAGATCTCCACCATCATCTAAAATCATATTTAAAGGTTTTCCATCTTTAAAAGTTGTTAAAGTTTGTTCAATACACCAATCAAATTCTTCCTCAGTCATTCCTTTCCAAGCAAAAACAGGAATCCCCGCCGCTGCAATTGCAGCTGCAGCATGATCTTGAGTAGAGAAAATATTACATGATGACCAAGTCACATCTGCACCAAGTTCCACTAATGTCTCAATAAGAACTGCAGTTTGAATAGTCATATGTAAACAGCCCGCAATTCTTGCACCAGCAAGAGGCTTACTTGCTCCATATTCTTTTCTGATTGCCATTAAACCTGGCATTTCAGCTTCAGCTAATCTAATCTCTTTTCTTCCCCAATCAGCTAAGCTGATATCTTTAACCTTGTAATTTTCGGCCATAATTTCCTCTCTTTTACCTTATTAATTGAAACTCAAAGATAATACCTACCCAGACCTTCTTCGTAAAGTTTCTTGACGGTTCCAGCAGACTTTTGGTAGAGGTTTGCGTCAAAGAAAAATTAATTGACGCAAACCTCTACCAAAAGTCTGCTGGAGCACCAAAATATGGCAAAAAAAATTGATAAACTCAAAGATATGTTCTTTGCATCATGTCCTACTGGACTAGAAGAACTCCTAGCAGCTGAAATAAAGCAACTTCAATACCAAAAAATTGAAATCACTAAGGGAGGAGTTCACTTCGAATCACCGGCCCAAAGTGCTTTAGAACTAGTGCTTTCTTCCAGAATTGCCTCACGTATTTATAAAAAAGCCTATCAATTTGAAATTAAAATTGAAAAAGATCTCTACTTTTTTGCCAAAGAGATCAAATGGAAAGCTTTATTTAACCTCAGCCAAACTTTTAAAATTTCTGTTGTCCAAAGTAAATCAAAGGATGGCAAAAAAAGATCTAAATTTAAAAGCACTATGTTTCTCGCTCAAAACTTAAAAGATGGTATTGTTGATCGTTTTCGCTTTGATACCAAAGGAGAAAGGCCTTCAGTAGATAAAGAGCAAGCTGATATGAGTCTTCTCTTACATATAGAACCAAATATAAATCCTCACTCGGTAAAGGAGACAGTTACAATCTTAATTGATATGACTGGAGCCCCTCTTTCACAAAGAGGTTATCGAGATACCAATTTTTCCGCTCCACTTAAAGAAAATCTCGCAGCAGGATTAGTTTTGTTAAGTGGTTATACTGGAAAAGAGACTTTAGTCGATCCCATGTGTGGTTCAGCAACTATCATTATTGAGTCTCTTTTAATCAAGGCAGATATCCCACCTAGTTACTTGGCACTTGATGCTATTATTGAGCACAATGAAACAAGCTATTGGGACTTTATGCAACATAATTGGTTTATTAAAGACAAATATCTTACAGAATCTTGGGAGAAATTAAAAAAGCTTTATTTAAAAAAGGCTCAAGATGGTTTTAAGTTTCTGGAAAACAACCCAATCATGACCTTCGCCAGTGATAGTGAAAAGTACGCCATCAATGCTTCAAAGTTTAACCTTAAAGCTGCAGACCTTATCGAATTTGTTAAAATTGAGCAAAAAGATGCAACAAATCTTATTCCGGCCAGTGATACTGGGATTGTTATTACCAATCCTCCCTATGGAGAAAGAATAGGCGAAGAAGAAAAATTACCAGAGCTTTATCATGACTTTGGAGAAAATCTTAAGAAAAACTTCAAAGGTTTCTATGCCTATATCTTCACTGGAAACCTTCCGCTTATTAAAAAGATTTCCTTAAGAACATCTAAAAAAATCATTTTATATAATGGAAATATTGAATCTCGCTTAGTTGAGTATAAGCTTTTCTAAGTCTCTTAAGCTTCTCTCTTGAATCGCCGATAAGTTACTTAGGAGGGAGTTCTATTATGAATAAATTTAAATTAATAGTTTTAGGTGGTTGCTTAATAAATTTAACTTCAACATCTGCCTTTTCAAATGAGCAAGTTGACTATTCTCAATGCAACAACTGGCTACAGAGTTTCTTTCGAACAGACCAAATGGTTAGTATTTCGCAAGAAGGTTATATTTCGGGAGCACCTCAAGCTCAAAGTTTTTCAAAAAAGACTCAAAATAATACGACAACGATTACAGCTTCTAAAAATGAGGTTGTTGTACAGGATAGCACTACTGGCGGCCAAAGTTTTGCTTATAGTAGAAGAATTATTCTTGATCAAAATAAAACTGATGGAAGTATTAATATCCATCGCACCCTCGTTCTTCATCCTTCTGCAAGTAAAAACACACTTATTCAACTCGATCCAAAGCACGAACTTAACCAAAGAAGTTCGTATGATATAAAAATGGAGCTAAACGATCAAAAAAAATGTGTCATTAAAGAGGTCACACAAATTGATCAACTCCCAACCGAAAAGAAAACCAAAATACAGACTTTAGAATGTAAAAAATTAACAAGTACACTTGAAAAAGAATCTCTCAAACAAACGATACTTCCTTCACAAAAAGATGTTATCAACAAGCTCTCACCAAGCTTTTTTCGTGAGATAAATCTCATCACAAAATTCACAGCTTCAATAACGCCACAGATTGAGAGGATTCCACTTTCACGCTATCAAGAAATGTCTAATGGTGCTAAAGTCGACATGGTCAACTTGGCAATTGAGCACAAAAATAAATGTGACCATTACAAGCTTGCTATGTTTTATCCTGAGGTCAATGAAACAACTCATAGCAAAGAAGGAATGCCTCATCCAAGTCCAGCAAAGAACTCTCAATCAAGGTCAGGAGCCGTTAGCCGTTAGCCGTTAGTGTTAATTTTTTCATCAATTTTTAAAGCTAAACTTGGTGAAGAAAATTGCATCAATGCTGTTTTGTTCACAATTTTATCATAGTGCTTATTTGATTTACTAAAAAAATATGTATGAATATCTGAGTCTTTCAAAAAGATTGTATGACCTTTTCCAGCAAATTTTCTAATAACAAAATCACTATCTAAAAGTAGGATATCTCTTAACATAAAGTTTTTAGCGACATACATAACAACCGTATAATCACTCATTTCAACTAAAGACTTTTTAAGTTTCACCCCTTTGGGGCTAGTTGTATCTTGCCAGTGAATTTTAACTTCAATTTTTTTATTATCATGAGTATAAAAGTCAAAGCCTCTTTGTGAGGATGACTTTTTTTGATGTAACCCTAAAATCAGCTTGGCATACCACTCCCCCAACTGGACCGGAAGGTTTTTTCCATTAACGAGAACCTTATGATCCTTAAGTATTTGATAGACTTGATCAACAATCTCTACTGCTTCAAAAATTTTCTTAGAATCGGGAAAGTGAATAATATCGATAGCTTTTTTTTCTTTTAAGGTAAGCTTACGATTGAACATTTTCTTATACCACTTATCAAAACTACGTAAATCCAAGTAGGTTAAGGAACTGATAACATAACCATTAGCTTGTAAATAAGCGGTGTCTTTAATCTTAGGGTCTTTTTTTTGCAAAAAACTCAGAGGAAGAAAAACATCATCTTTTTCCCCACGAATAAAATAATGATCTTTCCAAAAATCACTACTACCATGAGTTTGAGATGAGAATTCATCTGCAAGTTCACTAATAAAATTTTTCACTGTTAACCTTTAAGTTTAAAATAAATACTTTTTCAGTTTAACAGAAATTTAACTTTTAATTAAGTGATATATCTTAAATCTAACAATTAGTGACCCACTTTACCCGAGTGAGTCACTAAGTTTTATATAGAGTATTCTGCAAGATCGTTATCAACACTTACAATTGATTTTGCCAGACCAATTGACTTCACTAGATATTGAGAACAATAAATCTTAAAGTCGACTATTTTAGTTTCTAAGAATTCTTTCCTATCACCACTTGCACTTTCAAGCTCTTTATTCGCAACAATTGCAGACTCCATTAATCGCCAAGCCACAACAATATGGGCCGAAAGGTCTAAAAAGTCTTTCGTACTTTGTAAAACATATGACATTCTCTTATCCTTAGCATGTTTACCAATATAACCCATTGCATCTTGTGATGCGGCAAAAGCTTTAGAAAAAATCCCTCGTTCAAATGTAAACTCATCACCTAAATTATTAGATGATTTAAAAATTTCTTCGGATAAAGACTTTAAGGCCTTACCTTGGTCTTTTAAAATCTTACGTAAAACAAAATCAATGGCCTGAATACCGTTGGTTCCTTCATAAATAGTGGCAATCTTAGTATCTCGAACAAATTGTTCAACTCCATACTCAGAGCAATAACCATATCCACCATGTGCTTGCACTGCCTCAACCGCAATTTCAAAGCCTTGCTCAGAACAGAAAGACTTACAAATCGGCGTTAATAAACCAATATAGTCTTCATATTTTTCATCTTCTTTGGCCCTATCAAAAAGATTCGCAGTATAGAGAATTAATGACCTCAATCCTCGTGACATCGCTCGCATTTTAAGTAAAGATTTTTTTATATCCGCATGATTAACAATTTCTGTCCCAAACTGTACTCGCTCTTTTACATATTGTTTAGTTAACTCATAAGCAAGATTTCCTTGAGACTCACCCTGAATTCCACAATCAAGTCTAGCTTCGTTCATCATAATAAACATGTTTTGCATACCTTCAAACTCTTTACCAATCAAATAACCCTCACAGTTATTATTATCTCCAAAGTTTAAAACACAAGTAGCTGAAGCGTGAATTCCCATTTTATGCTCAAAACTAGGACAGCTTACGTCATTAGACTCTCCACAAGATCCATCCTCATTTATTTTAAATCTTGGAACAACAAAGAGTGAAATCCCTTTTGTTCCAGCAACACCGTCTGGAGTTCTGGCCAAAACTAAGTGAATATTATTTTCATAAAGGTCACTTTCACCAGAAGATATAAAAATCTTGGTTCCTTGAATTTTATACCAGCCCTCTTTTCCTTCAATAGGCTTTGCCGTTGTTTTTAAATTTCCAACATCACTTCCTGCACCGGCTTCAGTTAAGCACATTGTTCCGCCCCATTGGCCAGACATAATTTTCGGAATAAATGTTTTTTTAATAAAATCATCGCCTACTTTATGCATAACATTCATAGCACCTTTAGTAAGCCCAGGGTACATAGACCATGCAGTATTCGCCCCCATCGAAAGCGAACGACATGCGGCAGATAAAGCCTCAGGAACAGGAGTTCCTTCGATATCTTCGGCCACTCCTAAGGCATACCATCCCATATCATAAAAAGCTTGATTAACTTTTTTTAAACATTCTGGAACCTTTACTCCATCGTCCGTCATTTTGACTCCAACTTCATCAGATTCCTGTCTTGTAGGATAAATTTCGTTTTCAACAAATTTATCATACTCAATTAAAATTTCTTTAATCGATGACTCATCGAGACCATAACTTTCATACTGCTTGATATTGAGAACATCATTGAGATTAAATAGAATATCTTCTTGATCAGATTTATAATTGGCCATACCTTCCCTCCAATAGATTTTTTTTAATAGCATAGCCTAATTACAAATAATTTTAAAATAAAAAAAGGCCAGACTTAAAAGTCCGGCCAGAGAATACTTATTATTTTTTTTAATTTTATAATCTTATGGATCTGGTCCCAATTGTTACTGCAGTGTATTCATTTTTATAGGCATTAAACTGTATATCATGAATATTAACTTGCACAGAAGCAATGGCGTCGTCACCCGTTACACTTAAGATACCAACTAAGTCATGTTGATTAGTTGCCGCAATTGGATTGGCAATTAAAGGTAATTGATTACTTAAAACAAACCCCTTTAAACTTCCATCTCTATAAAAATACTCAACATAATCTGCCACAACTTTTTCACCATTTGTTAACTGAACTTGAGCTTCAGAAATCACAACCATATAAGTTGACTTATTATCTAAGTTTAGCATTTCACGATAAATCTTATCATCTCTATCGTATTCGACTCTTTCGAATTCAAAACCATTCCCATAAACACCGGTAGCAAAATCAATGGCCAAACGGTCAGCAGATCCCGTACGAATAACTTTATACTCTCCTTTTTGGACAATATCTTGCAATTGGCCACCATTGGTATAACTTGGATTATCCGGACAGTCTCCCTTTAACTCTCCACCGATATTAATACAATAGCCGAAATTAAAAAAATCGCTAAAATCAATGTCATTTACTGGTGTATAAAAATCTGATCCTCCAAAATAAGGACCGATATGATAAACAACCATTCCATCACTTGTTCCATGTTCTAAACTCTTCTTCGTATATCTTTCTTTTAACTCATCATAGTCTTGAACATTCACACCAGCAGAAGATGATACAGAAGATGAAGAAGATGAAGAAGATGAACCACCTGATTGGTTATCCTTCCCACATGATACTAAACTCATAATCACTAAGCCCAGTATAAAAATTTGATTTAATTTTTTCATTACTCTCTCCAAAGTTAAATTTACTGCCTTTTATAGATACAAACTTCATGCCAATATCACCTATTATCTTTTCAGCTACTTATAAGCCCTAAATTGTGTAAAAAATTATCAGTGTAAAAATTTTGATCAATTTTAGCTTTTAAACTATGATCAAAATAAAGCTTTAACTAAAAAGGAAACTTATGAGTTTAAATGAATATATTGATCATACTTTACTTAAGCCCGATGCCACTGCAGACCAAATTGGACAATTATGCCAAGAAGCAATTAAATATAAATTCAAGTCTGTGTGTATCAATTCTCATTATGTTTCATTTGCGTATAAATTACTCAAAGAAACAGGGGTAAAAGTCTGTACTGTCGTGGGCTTTCCTTTAGGTGCTAGTCCTTATGAAGTAAAATCCTTGGAAACATCACTTGCTTTAGCCAATGGTGCCTGTGAAATCGACATGGTCATCAATATTGGAGCTTTAAAAGATGGACTTGATTCAATTGTTCTTAATGAAATAAAAATCTTGGCCCAAATATGTCATGCAAAAAATGCTATTTTAAAAGTCATCATTGAAACTTGTCTGCTTAGTGATGACGAAAAAATACATGTCTGTAAAATGGCCAAAGAGGCGGGAGCTGATTTTGTCAAAACATCAACTGGCTTTTCATCCGCAGGAGCGACAATAGAAGATGTTAAACTTATGCGCAAAACAGTGGGAGAAAAAATAGGAGTTAAGGCTTCTGGTGGAATTAAAGATAAAGAAACGGCTTTAAAAATGATTGAAGCCGGAGCCACGAGGCTTGGTGCCAGTAGTGGAGTTAAAATCATGCAAGATAAAACTGGTGATGGTGATTATTAAGAAATCTAATGATAATTCAAAAAAGTTTTAAACAGGCAGACCAAATTGATGATAGAGAAAACTTTAATCTAAAACGTCTTTACTCATGGTCTTTGTCGTCTTAGCGCCAAGCTCTTGGAGCTCTTGGGCCCGATTAACAAGATTACCTTTTCCTGTAGAAATCTTTTTGATCAACTGCTCTTGTGAAGCCTGAGCTCGGCCAAGATGCAAACCTAATTTTTCAATATCATCAACGACAGTAACAAACTTATCATACATAGCTCCTGCCTTGTTTGCCATCTCAACAGCGTTTTTAGATTGTTTTTCTAATCTCCAAAGTGCGGCAACTGTTCTAAGATTGCTCATAATATTTACCGGAGATACTAAAACAATATTCTTTTTAATGGACTCAGCAATAATTTCAGGGAAACTGGCCAAAATCAATGAATAGACCCCTTCAACTGGAATAAACAGATAAACAAAGTCTGGTGAATCTATACCTTCCAAATGTTGATAATTTTTTTTAGATAAAGTATCAATATGAGTTTGAACTGACTGTTTAAGCGCTTTAAGAGCTTCATCTTTGTTTTCAGAGTTCATATAATCAAAATAAGCTTTTAAGCTCACCTTAGAATCGATAATAATATTTCCTTCTCCAGGAAGTTTAACAACAACATCAGGTTTAAGCTGCTTACCCTCTTGGTCTTTAAAGGCCGTCTGAGTAAAATATTCAATATCTTTTTGAAGGCCAGCAAGCTCTAAAATTCTCTCAAGGGTCAATTCTCCCCAAGCTCCTTGAAACTTTACATCTGAAGATAAAGCCCTCGTTAATTGTCCTGTTTCATGCCCAATTTTTTGAGCACTCTCAAGCATTTGGGCCAATCGCTCTCTAAGACTTTCTCGATCTTTAAGGTCTTCTCTATGTAAAGAGTCCATATATTCTTTGTATTCTTTCACTTTGAGTTCAAGAGGGTTGACCACATGAGTGAGTTTCTCATTCGCATTTACTTGAAACTCTTCTGAATTCTTCTTTAAAATCTGCGCAGCAAGGAGTTCAAACTTTTGAGTTTGAAACTTTAATAAAAACTTCAATCCCAAAAAGCCTATGATAAGGGCCAGCAATAAACCACTAGCAAAACCTAAAATTAAATCCATTTAAGACTCAACCTTAATTTTAACCAATCGAAGTTTTCCCAATTTAAAAATATATTCTTTTCCGGCTTCAAGCACAAAACTTTCTTCCTTATAGGATTTGCCATCAATTTTAAAGGCGTTTTGTTTCATAAGTCTTCGCCCCTCTCCATTAGATTTTATAAACTCGACTCGATTTAAAAAGTCTAACACCTTAAGTTCACCTGCTGGTTCAATGACAGTCAAAATATCGTCAGGAATTTTATTTTTTGCAAAACGATCTTCGAATTTTTTTCTTTCCTCTGCCCCTGTTCCCGCAGGATGATAATAATCGACAATTTCTGCTGCTAATTCTTTTTTAGCTTCCATGGGGTGCTTGCTCCCATCATTTAAACCTTTAAGAATTGCTTCGACTTCCTCACTAGGTCTTCGACATAAAAGTTCATAATATTTTTTCATAAGATCGTCTGAAATACTCATAAGTTTTCCAAACATATCCGTTGCCGACTCTTCTAAAGAAATATAATTATCTAAAGATTTACTCATTTTCTGAACCCCATCAGTTCCTTCCAAAATGGGCATCGTTAAAATACACTGAGGCTCTTTTTGATACGCTTTTTGTAAGTGCCTTCCCATTAAAAGATTAAAGGTTTGATCGGTCCCTCCAAGTTCAAGATCTGCTTCTATCGCCACAGAGTCGTATCCTTGCATTAAAGGATAGGCAAACTCATGCATATAAATGGCTTCTTGAGCTTTATATCTTTTCGTAAAATCATCCCTTTCTAACAAAGAAGATACGGTTACCTTGGCCATCATTTTAATCATATCAATAGGAGTCAACTCTCCTAGCCAGTCGTTATTAAAGACGACTTTAATCTTTTCCATATCCAAGATTTTTGAAACTTGTTGAGTATAGGATTTTGCATTCGTTATAACTTCTTCATCTGTCAGTAAAGGCCTGGTTTGCGACTTACCTGTAGGATCACCAATTCTTGCAGTAAAGTCTCCGATAAGAAAGTATATATCGTGTCCAAAGTCTTGCAGTAGTTTAAGTTTTTGAATAATGACCGTATGGCCTAAATGAATATCTGGACGAGAAGGATCTGCACCAAATTTGACTTTAAGCGGTCTATCCTTTTCATAGGACTCTTTGAGCTTATCTAACAACTCTTTTTCGGGAATAATATCCACAGTTCCACGCTTTAATTCTTTTAACTGTTGCTCTGGTGCAATTGTAATTTTTCTCATTTTTTTATCTATCCTTTAAAATCCTGTCACTGCCTTACGAACTCTTTGCATGGTTTCATCTGCGATGGCCTGGGCCTTACTCGCCCCATCTAACAGAACGTTATCAATTTCATTTTTATTTTCCATTAAATAATTAAACTTCTCTCTTGGACCACTTAGATAGGCATTTACAACTTCAAAAAGCTCAGCTTTTGCATACCCCCAACCAATTCCTTCGCGATATCTTTGCTCCAAGCTTTTCACTTGCTCAGAAGAGGCAAAAAGACGATAAATTTCCATAATTAAACAATTATTGGGGTCTTTAGGCTCTTCAGGAGCTGAACTATCAGTGGTAATTTTATTAATCGTTTTTTTCAGTTTTTTCTCGCTGGCCCACAAAGGAATAATATTACCATAAGACTTACTCATCTTGCGCCCATCTAGGCCTGGAATATAGGCCCCTTGCTTTTGAATAATTTCTTGTGGCTCAACCAAAGTTCCCTCACCAAAATATTCATTACATCTTCCGGCGATACTTCTTGCGATTTCCACATGCTGGATTTGATCTTTGCCAACAGGTACGTCATTCGTATCGTATAATAAAATATCCGCACTCATTAATACAGGATAATTATACAGTCCCATATTAATGCCTTGATCTTGATCTTTGCCATCTTCTTTGTTTTTTTGGACGCGATCTTTATAAGAATGGGCCCTATTCATATCACCTTTTGGCGTCATGCAACTCAACATCCAAGCAAGCTCAAAAACCTCTTTAATATCACTTTGTCTAAAAAAAATAGCTTTAGTAGTATCTAAACCCAAAGCTATCCAAGTAGCTGCAATTTCATATACATATTGTTTATAAGCTTTTGGGTCTCTAACAGTAGTCAAGGCATGAGCGTCTGCAATAAAATACAGTGCTCTTTCATATTCTCCACTCTTAGAAAGCTCTATCGCAGGGCGTATCGCTCCCAATAAATTACCTAAATGGATATCTCCTGTAGGCTTTATCCCGGTTAAAATTGTTTTCATGGTCACCTCTATTCAGTAAGCATGCCATAAAATACACTATTGGTCATCTGCTTCTTAGGGAGAATCTCATGTCAAAACCCCCACCTTTCTGGTGCATCTGACTCCCAAAAATCTTGATTGTGTTTCTCGCTCTTCAGATGGCGTCATCTTAAGACTAGAAAGACTCGATCAAGATACATTCACATTAGGCAATAAAATGCGTCTTGATGATATTAACTTAGAACTAACAGAGAATACAACAGGTGGAAGCTACCCAGGAGCCGGGAGTGCCCCTACGAGATTCAACAAGTTCAAATGTATTTTAAACTACGGCCCAACTCAAACTGTAGGTGGAACAAAAGATACTATTAAAGCTGACTTCGACTTATAGAATAAAAATTGATGAGTCCTTTTTTAAAAGGACTCATAATTTATAAAAAAGCACACTGAATATTCATTAAATCAATGACCTTAATTCTTCCAAAAAAACTTTTCTTAATTGAAACCTTACTAGCATCAACCATTTTAACATACGAAAGATTCGGATCTATTTCTAAATCAGCAATACCATGCTTATTAAAAGAGACTGTCTTATCTTCAACATCATCAATCTGATAGGACAAAACACCATTTTTATATGTCACTCTTTTATCACCAGTAACACTTTTAACAAGAAAGTCAGCACCCTCAACTAGTGGTAATCTTTGAGTTGGTAGACTTAGATCAATCCATCTCCCTGTGCCAACGGCTTCGATTCGAATAACTTTAATTCCTGCCTCTGGAATTAATAAATCTTTTCCCTCAATAACCGAAACAGAGCAAGCTGTATCTTTTCCTCTAGAATCAGAATAACGTGAATGAAAGTTCACATCGTATTCTTGAGTTGTCATTTTCAATGCATGCACAGATAGCGAAGTTAACAAGGCTAAGCCTGTCATTAGTTTTTTCATTTTGTTCTCCTATCCAGTTTAAATAAATTCTTAAACTCTAACTCATATTATTTATTCTTTAATTGTATAAATTGAAACATTTTCTTCAGAAAGCTCTGATTCATCTAACTGATTACGCATAATTTCAAAACACTTACTATCACTTGCAGCAAGAATGATTTCACCATTTACTTTTTTTAAATATAATTGATCCGCCCCCTCTAATCGACAAGTTGAATCTGACCATACTTGGATAAAACTTAATCTTGCTATAAATGAACCTGGTGTTAGTATTCTTCTTCCTTCCGGTACTTTATACACAGTACAAGCCACAGTGTTTACTTCATAGCCATATAAATTATCAATACAGTTTTGCATGAAAGTTGAGTTAATCTTTGTTGAATATTTCTCTACATCAACCGACTCTGTATTTGCAAAGCCAGAAAGACTACACATCAAAAGTATTCCCAATAATAGTTTTTTCATTTTTGTTCTCCTATTTTTTATAATAGTTATTATTTCTGTAGCCTAGGAAATTACCACAGAAAGAAACGCACCGCACAGCAAGATTGTTTTGTATGAAATATTTATAGAGACTCTTAGGCAAAAAAAAGACTTCTTACGAAGTCTTATATAGTACACTAAATTTGGATTTTGGTTGCGGGAGCTGGATTCGAACCAACGACCTTCGGGTTATGAGCCCGACGAGCTACCAGACTGCTCCATCCCGCGTTAAGTTGTTAGTATTTATAGATTACATAGAGAGCTTTGTCTAGTACTTTCTTACTAGTATTAAAGAAAGTATTCCACTCAACCTTAAATACCTAAATTTTACTCTATTTTAGTCGATACATCTTACAGAGAATATAAAATGGAGATGATTTATGTCCACACCTGCAAAAAAATTAACTTTAGAAATTGATACAAATGAGCTTTCTGAGCATCATTTAAGGCTTATTAAAAGTATTAATTCACTCATGACCCATGTTCTAACGACACAAAATGAAGAAGATTATTTCGAAGGAAGCTCTGATCTTTTACGATTAGTGGCCAATGCCATCAAAAAAGCTAAATTCTCAGAAAATAATCAACAAATTGAATACGCCCAACAAGCACTAGAATTCTGTGTTGATAATTTAAGTGATCAAGTTTATCAAAATGAAGTCACTATTTTAGATAATTAAGAACTTCTAAAACTTCTCATACTAGGAGTTGTTTTTTGAGTACTAAGCTTGGGCTTAAAAGTTCCCATAAACTTTTTCTTTTCCTCATCTCTTTTAAGCTTCGCTTCTTTTTGAAGCTTAAGTGTTTCATAGTATTCATCTTTTCGATAACGAGCAAATTCTTTTGAGTCAGCGAGTTTTGCATCTTTTTGTTTCTTACTCGACTTTTTAACATCAATAGATTTTTTAGAAGAAAGATATTCTTGCCCATCAAGTCTTTTTGAGCCATCCTTATTAATACCCATAGACTTTAAAAGCTCTGACTTGGTTAAATACTCCCAAGCTCCAGGTTTGATATTTTCAATAGCAAGAGCTCCAATAGCAACTCTTTTTAATTTATCAATAGTCACTTCACAAGCTTCACAAATTTTTCTAATTTCTCTATTTTTTCCCTCTTCCAAGCGAAACTCAAGCCAAGTTTTAGTAGGTAATTGCTCAATAACTCGCACAGACTTGGGCTTTAAAAATTGTCCCCCGACTTGAACACCTGAGCGCAACTTTTTCAAAAGAACATCATTAACTCTTCCAAAGACTTTTACTTCATATGTTTTTACGATTCCAAAACTTGGATGCATAATTTTATTGGCCAAGTCCCCATCATTCGTTAGTAATAATAAGCCCTCAGACAAATAATCAAGTCTACCCACTGGGTACACTCGAGTTTTAATGGGAACTAAATCCATCACAGTTTTTCTTCCTTCTGGGTCTGAAACAGTTGTGACATAACCTCTTGGCTTATTCATCACAAGATAAAGATGATCGACAGTCAGTAAATCAATAACTTTACCGGCTACCTCAACAACATCCTCCTGAGGGTCAATTTTCACTCCTTGCTCTTTGACTTTGAGACCATTAACTTTAACTTGGCCTTGAGCAATTAAATCTTCCGCTTTTCGACGTGAAGTCACACCACAGTCTGCAATATATTTTTGTAAACGAATTAAATGATCTTTTTTTGAATGATTTTTTGACATAGTCCCTTCCTTTCGACCTCACGGCCGTAAAAAATATTAGCTATTTTTAAATGATTACCTAGGAAAAAGCAAGGGCCTTAGTAAAGCTTACTCTCTTTGCTCGTCTGATGCATTATTTTGCTCATTTTCATCTAAAAAACCCAAATCAATATCAAATTCTTTAGCTGCTTCAATGGCGTTATCTGCTAATTCTTCAGAATTCTGTATCGCCTGATCAACCTCTTGAACGACATCCTCATTCGTTAGATTTGCAAAAGCCTGATCTAAAGCTTCCGAAAGTTCATCTTCTTCACTTTTAGCTGAGGCCTCATCTTGAGCTAAAGCTAGTTTATCTGCGATAAAACTAGAAATATCTAAATCATCATTATCTGCTGAAGTCGTTATTTCCTGCTGAGGCTCATCTTGCTGCTCTTCCATTAAATTAGCAAAAGCTGCATCAATCTCATCACTTAAGTTATGCGACTCACCTATTTCAGATAAAGCTGATTCCTGCTGTAAAGAATCAATAAGCTTTTCGGACTTTTCAAAAACCTCATCTGCACGAGCTTCTATATCTTTTACACTGTCTGAGTCTAATTCTTGAAAATTGGCTTCAGAAAGATCTGTTAATTTTTGAACTTCCTCTTCATCATTTTCCAGCTCTGGTGTATTAAAAAGCATATCTTTTAATAATTTAAGCGAAATAGGCTTAGGCTCCATCACAGAGGTTAAAGTTTCAGAACCAGCCGACGATTTATTTTGCTCAATAATTTGTGCCTTACTTACAAACTCCTCTAAAATATCAAAAGCTGATTTTTTCTCAACTCCCTCATCTGTCTTTCGAACCTTATCCATTTCCTTAAGGGACTTAGTAAATGTTGTATCGGAAGCAATCTCTTGAATGCTAGAACTGAGTTGATCAAGTTCTAAAAGTTCATCCATATCAAACTTTTTCTTATCACCTGTATTGACTATATTTTTAATATCCGAAATCTGTCCTATCTCGTTAGCATTCGCAATTTCTTCTAGTTCAATTTCAGAAGGGAGATCATCAATGGAGTTTAAATTAAATACTTCTAAAAATTCTGCTGTTGTAGCATAAAGAGATGGTCTTCCCACTTCATCAGATCTTCCTGCTATTTTAACCAATCTTCTATCCATTAAAGCTCTAATAATATGTGAGCTATCAACACCACGAATACTATCTACTGCTGTTCGCGATATAGGTTGTTTATAAGCGATAATGGCAAGTACCTCTAAGGCCGTTGGACTTAGCTGTAAAGACTGAACCTTAAACATATTTTGAACAATTTTTGAATAAGTCGCCTTTGTTCGAAATTGATAACCTTGAGCAACCTCCATTAAACGAATACCATGATGTTTGGCTTCATACTCTACTTGTAAGCGCGCAATGGATTCATGAACAACTCGCAAAGGCAAATCTGAATCGATTTGGTTTTTAATTTTTAAAAGATTAATAGGGCGATCTTGCATAAAAATAATAGTTTCAATAGCTCCACATAAACTCTCATAATCAAGTCCCGTTCTTGCTTGCCATAGTTTATCCTCTTGCTCTTTTTCATTAAAAAAGTCCAAGTCTAAACTAAACTCTTCTTTTGAAAAATCCCAACTATAATCAATTACGCTCATATTTATCCTTCCAGGCTATTGTAATGTTGTTGCCGAATCAATTGCACTTTTCGTCTCTACTTGTACAACAGTCTCATTGTTATTTATAATATCATCGTCAGAAATAGACTCATTGGCCTCTTCTGGCTCAAATCCATCCGCAGTCTCTACATCAAAACTATCCAGACTTTCTTTAACATCAACATAAATCATTCCATCAGGTTCATTTTGAAAAATTTCTAATTTTTTTAATCGGGCAAGTTCCAGCAAAGAAATAAATGTAATAACAACTTCATCTTTACCTTTTCCCCAATTAATAAGCTTATCCATAGTCGTTTTATTTCCTGCAGATAAATTATTTTTGAGCTCAATAAGCTTTTCTTTAATTGATAGGCGATCTCTTTTGACAACTGTGTATTTTCGCTTCTCCCTACGAATAAGATCGATCATGACTTCATTTAATGAAGCCAACTCCATTGGGGATAAAATACTATTTTGAATGGCCTTACGATCGACTTTAGGCTTTACAAAGATATCTTCTCCTCGACGAGGAAGAGTCATTAGCCTTTCACCCAAACGTTGAAACTTGGCCAATTCTTCTAATTTTTGAATAAGTTGAGTTTTCGTCGTTATCTCTAAATCATCTACATTTTCAATTTTAATTTTCTCTTCTTCATCTTCAGCAATAGATTTTGATTTAATAAATAATAAAGAAGCTGCCAAATAAAGATACTCACCAGCAATATCAAAATTAACATCTTGTAGTTTCTTGAGATAATCTAAGTATTGATGTGTAATTTTATTAATATCGAGTTCTTTAATATTCATCTCTTCTCTTTGAACGAGATGAAGTAATAATCCCAAAGGACCATCAAAACGATCTAATTTAACTTGAATATTATTTTCAATCATATTTCTCTCTCTATCTCCCCAAAGACTCTCTAACTAAACATGTTATAAAAGAAAAGAGGAAGAGCATTACCAAGTTTTATAAAAGGCATTATAATATAGTGAATAGTTGGTATTCCCATTATACTTAAAGCAAAGACACCTAAAATAACCATAGGTGCATATTGAGCCAGACTTTCATAACGCCTTAAAGTTTCTCCTTTTAAGTAAGCTGCCACCATTCGCGATCCATCCAAAGGAGGAAATGGAATAATATTAAAAGCACCTAAAAGAAAATTGATAAATATTGAATATTTTAGCATTTGGGCTATTTGCTCTAAATAAGAAAAGTCTGAGGGAGCAAACAAAAGAACTAAAACCAAAATAAAGGCTGATAAAGTTCCCAAAATAAAATTAGATAACGGCCCTGCAAAGCTTACCCAGAACATCCCTTTTTTCATATCTGTAAAATTGCGTGGAATCACAGGAACTGGACGTGCCCATCCAATAACTGCCCAACCAGCAATAACACCTATTAAAGGAAAAAGAATTGTTCCCATCGGATCAATATGCGCAGAAGGATTAAAGGTAAGACGCCCCTCTCTTTCGGCCGTATCATCTCCAAATAACTTAGCAACATAACCATGTGCGTATTCATGGATAATGATTGCCAATAAAAAACCTGGAGCGCACTGCGCTATTTTTAATATGATGTCTTGTATATCTAATTGAAAGCCCATAGTAGAGTCATACCAAAACACTCAAAATGGCGCAATCAATTGATTGCAATTTTTAGACTTTTCTAAACTTACTCACAGCAATATACTAATAACATATGAAAAAAAGGAAAGTCCAAACTGTTATTTTTTACAAGATGCAAGATAAAACAAAACAGTTTTTATTGCTCCAAATGAATAAACGTAGAAAATCCTTTTGGCAAAATGCAACAGGTGGGGTGGATCAAAATGAAAAAGCTCAGGATGCAGCTCTTAGAGAGGCAATTGAGGAGACTGGGTTGAAAAGATCTAATATCAAAAAATTAACTGATGCTGGCCTTTCTTTTAAGTTTGATGATCAGCGCAATAATCATGTCACTGAAAAAGTTTTTTTTCTAGAATGCTACCAAGAATGGAGGGTACAGCTTGATCCTTCAGAGCATCAAGACTTTAAATGGGTTCATGAAAAGGATATAAATCAGAAATCTGTTCATTACCAATCAAATTACCGTGCCTTGGTTTTGGCCAAGGAGTTTTCATGCTGAAATATTTTTTACTTTTTCTTGTATCAACCACAGCTTTCACACAGGTTAATGACATTGAGCTTGAATCTTTAGACGATCTCTCTATCCTCCAGCAGTTTGAAGAAGAAACTCAAGAAGAAGCGCAAAAAGATTCTTATGCAGGTCCACCTCTTCTTCAAGAAGAGAAAAAAGAAAAGGAAATTGAGCAAGAGCTTAATTTTGAAATATCATTAGAAGAAGAATTAAGTTTAACTGCACAAGACAAAAAAGATACTTCTGAAAATACCAACCAAGACTTTACAGAAGAAGACAAAAAAATCATTGATCAGTTCTCAAAATATCAAGATCAAAATATCCAGGAAATTATAGATCAAGCCCAACTTAATAGACCCAAACGTTTTTCGACAGCTCAAATAGAAGCTCTAAGAATTCAACTACAAGACATTGCTCAAAGTCCAGTAAGGGTAGAAGAAATACCAAAAGGAGCTAAACTTATTCGCCTAAAAGATAATAAGGTCGTCTACACTCCTAAAACGATATCTGTTAAAGCACACACTCTGCTTGATTATAATAAATACAGATATATTCTGAATAAAGACGGAAAGATTACTTATAAAATTTTGTATAAAAATATTGTTTCTGTTCGCCAGATTAAGAATCTCTATCGTCCACCTAGAAGGTTTAAGCGCTTAGAAAAAACACAAAAACTTAGCACATATGATAAAAATCTTTTTAAATCTTTTGATCTCAAACTACACACGGGACTTATCAACTCTCATTACACTCAAGATCTTCTCCAAACTAAAGAAAGCTTTACTCCACTTTTGAGACTCGAAATGGGTTTAATCGCAGATACAACATTTATATTAAATCCAGGAGTGTCTTTCGCGCTAGAAACATTTCAGGGAAATCTCTCTAATGGAGGGAGTTATAGTCTAAATTCAGTTTCAATTGGACCAACGTTTACAACAAAACCTCTCATCAATCAATTTTCCTTAATTGTACAACCTCGCTTCTCGCTTATCTCTAGAGTTCAAATCAAAGATAAAGGTAAACAATATACTGTCAATAATTCTGAAACAGCTCTTTTACTTGGACTCGAAAAAGAATATGATTCAAAAGACTTCAAAGACTATAGCTTTGGCTTTAACTGGCAAAGAAAATGGTATAAAACAGATACAAAAGACATCATTCTTGAAACGAGCTCTGTCTCTTCTTACGACGATAGTTTTTCTTTATCCTTAGGTTATAGGTTTGGCTTATGAGACTTTACTTATTAACAATAATATCTCTTATTTTTTGTTTACCTGCTTATGCCTTAACTGGAACAATAACAGTGCTTGAAGCCCCTCTTTTCTCCAAGCCAGATGAAAAAAGTAAAATCCTTCAATATTATAGAAAGGGAGACGATCTCTTTATCCACTCTAAAGCCTCTGTTAAAGAAATTTATGATGAAGAGCTATTAAGGCTCACTCCAGGAGTTTCAGCGACAGAATATAATGATCCTTTTTTAGATCAACAAGAAACAAATCAGCTCCAAAACATTGAACATGAGAAGTTTTATAAAACTCTTACCCGAAGAGGGAAAGAGGCTTACATTCTTAAAGAACATGTTTTTCTCAATTACAAAGACAAAAGAGAACTCACCCAAAAGACAATTGATTTTGACCATACAGACTATCGCATAACAGAACCCTTACCCTCAAATTACCCTCTTAAAGCACAAAGTGGATATCGAGGGTTATACCAATTTGCTATTGGACGGCCAAACTACTCCCCTTACCCTTATAGGGATAAAATTATAGATACTGATTATAATTTTATTAAGGAATTTCAATTTGTATGGTCAAAAGAGGTCCCCTTAGAACGTCAAAAAAGATTCTTTTTTGGTTTTATGACAGCTTTTCATTTCTCTAGTATGAAATATTTATTAAACACTCAAAAATCAATTCAAAAAAATCTTCGGCTTTATCTTGGGCCCTACGCTAGCTATGATATTTACCAAACAAAAAAGAATGCCCTCACTCTTTTTTCTAGTGTCCAGGCCATTCTCTTTGATCAAATGAAAATTAGAATTGATAGTACAGAGGATGCTGCCGCCGAAAGCCGAACATATAATAGCCCTTTTGGACTTACAGCATTATTTGGCTTTCAGTATCAATTTTTTAAAAACATTCATATTTTTGATACTGTCATAGGTGCTCAGTCAAGAATCACTTTACCCAAAAAATATATTGTACGAGATGCTTCAAATAATCCGCAGTTTTGGCAATCGAGCTCGGACAATGATTCTTATCAACAAGAGCTGTCCACAGAAGTGAGTCTCTTTATTGCTCTTCAACACTCTTATTAACGTAGCGGCAAAGATTGCCTGCCCCAGCAATAACGCTAAAAAATAATAAAGCCTTTATTAAATTCCCCGAAAAGCCAGTAAGACAAAAAATAATTTACTAGGAGGGTAATATGTCACAACCAATTTCAAATGAAACACTAAAAGAAGTTCTTTTTCAAAAATTAGGTCATACTTGGTATATTTTTACAGAAGTTAATAATGAAATTATTTATTCTGCAATGCCAGACGGTATGGACCCTAGAAGTACTAAGCTTGAACTCTTCGATGTCATTGAAGATCATATGAAAAAAGTCGCTACACATCCAAGGTTCCAAGAAAAGGCCGCATAAAAGATGGGGGCTAAAAAAAAGTATAAAAACTTTTATCCCCAAGAGAAGGGAAAAAATCCCTCATCTCAACAAGATAAACAAATGATTGACGTTTATCAAAAAAAAATCAGTGAGCTTTTAAAAGACCCAGCGAAACAAAAAAAAGCAGCTGAAATACTCTCTCAACTCATTAATCAGAAAAAAAAGTAAAAGGCTCAACTTTCTTTGGGCCTTTTTAAAAATCTTTAGAAACCGCCCTACTAAATTGATGATAGAGAAAACTCAAACTTAGAGGCGGGCCACTGGAATGCTTTTAAAAAGGGATTTCCTTGAGGCACTGGCCAGCAGTTATTTAGAAGTAAATAATTTCAAATATGAAATAAGCTTTTCTGTTCAGACATCTAGAAATTTAGAATAGTTACATCATTACAGCTTCTGTCTATGAGTTTGAGTTTTCTCTACATATCCCCACCGTAGTCAGGCGGTTAAAAATCTTTAAGATTGCCAAAAGTGATGCTATATTATGCCTATAAAAAAATGATGCGTTAGTTTTTAACGTAAAAAAGGAAGGGATCATATGGCCATCGGTTTTTATAACTTTCAAAGATTACATGATGAAGAATTTCGCAAATCTGTAATGGAAAGATTTGAAGAAATTGTAAACAAAAATGGATTTGTTGAAGGTGAATACAATGATAAATTTGAAAATGAATTTGCCTCTATGCAAAAAGTAAAACATTGTGACTTAGTCGCCAATGGAACTGATGCGCTTGAAATAGCTTTAAAGGCTTATGGAGTAGGAAAAGGTGATAAAGTCGCTATTGCTGCAATAAGCTTTTATGCAACTGCAGAGTGTGTCTATAATGTTGGAGCTGAACCTATTTTTGTTGATGTTGAGCCACAAACAGGTTTGATGTGTCCAGAGTCTTTGCAAAGAATAGTTAATAAGCATGAAGATATTAAGGCCATTATTTGTGTCCACATCTACGGAATGCCTGCAAATATTTCGGCACTCGAAAAAATCTGTAAACCCAAAAATATAAAAATTGTTGAAGATGGTGCTCAGGCTGCTGGTGGTTTTTACGAAAATGGAGAACCTATCGGTTCAAGTGGAAACCTTGTTACCTACTCATTTTATCCGACGAAAAACTTAGGTGCTTTTGGTGATGCCGGAGCTATTTTATGTAATGACGATAAACTCTCAGAAGATATTCGCTCCATAAGAAATCACGGTAGGAGCCCTAATGGTCACCGGTTAATTGGTAGAAACTCTCGCTGCGATCATTTACAAGCAGCTGTCTTACACTTAAAACTTTCCAATGCTCCAACCCAAAATGAAAATAGAAAAAATATAGCTGCTTGGTATTTTGAAGAGTTAAGATCGACAGCTGGACTTGAACTTGTCCCCGAAAAATATATTAAAACATCATCTTGGCACCTTTTCCCAGTTCGTTTGGAAACCAAAGAAAAAAAATATGCGCTTAAAGAAGCGTTAGCAGAAAAAAATATTGGTTCAAGCTTATTTTATGAAAAAGCAATGCCAGAAGAAGCTCCGCTTGAAAATGTTCCAGGTGAGAAGACTCATGCTATTACTTTTGCTCATAAAACGATTTGTTTACCGATGCACCCCTTTTTAACTCAAGAAGATGTAAAATTTGTAGCTGATACAGTAAAAGATTTCTTAAAATAATTTTTTAATTTTAGGGAGGCAAAAGCCTCCCTTTTTTATAAACCATTTATAATATTTGACGTTTTTTCACGAAGTGGCTTAACCTTAACTTTCTTAAAATGCTCAACGTAATTCATCATCGCACTATTAATCATAAACCCTGTATCGACATATCTTTTATTCCCAGTAAGTTTTGGATAATTATCGCCTCCCTTAGCTAGAAAATTCATTGTTCCCAAAGTAAACTCTTTTTTAGTGGAGGCTATTTTATTGCCTTTATTTTCAATTTTCCATGAGCCATCATAAGCAGTCACTTTATAAAGTTTTTTATCTTTAAAATACAGCTTCATGTTAACAAAGTGTGGGTAACCACCAATGATATTTTGAGGGTCAACAATAGCAAACTTAGAGACATTTTTTAAATATTTAAAAAACTCTTCACTCGATAACTTAACCACAGCAATAGTATTTCCATAAGGATGAACATTATGAAGGTCTTTACGTGAAACTTTTCCAGCATTTAAACTGGCCCGCATACTCCCTCCATTAAGCACGACACCATCGACACCACTCACCTGATGGCGTAATGACTCCCCCATAAACTGACCTATTGCCATTTGCTGAGATCTCACTTTTGAACGAGAACCATCAAGTGTATGAGTGATTTCTCCTACAACTTTTTGTCCAATTTTTTCGGCCTTAAACGCATAAGTGCTAAAAAAGCTTTTTAAAGTAGCATCTTCAAGAATTTTTCGATCAACATAAACCTTACCCTTAGGGGTTTTCTTTTTAAGATTAACAGGCTTAAGTTCATATTCGAAATCAACTCTTTGATGACTTTGATTAACATAAAGATCAAGGACACCTACATATTTTCCCCAGTCCTCTGCTTGTACAATAAGTGTTCCATTATGTTCTTGAGCATTAATGATCTCTTGAGAATGCCCCCCTACAATGACATCAATTCCGTCGACCTTTTGGGCCAAGTCAATATCACCATTAGATGTTGCACTCCCGTGATGCCCGACATGAGTCACAGCAATAATAAGATCTACTTTTTCTTTTTTCTTTAATACGCCCACAATCTCTTTTGCACTTTTGATAATAGATCGAAATTCAAACTTCTTTTTAGCATCGTCATGGCTAGCTTTAAATGGAGTATCCACCGTTGTTAAACCAAAAATCCCCACCTTAACACCATGAAAGTTTTTAACCAGGTAAGCCGGCTCAAAAACTCTTTTCTTATTCTTTTTCCAGAAAATATTCGCCGACAAAAAAGGAAAACTTGCCCACTTTTTTTGTTTAAGAATGACTTCATAAGAATTATCAAATTCATGATTTCCCACCGCCATAGCATCATAGCCAATAAACTTCATTCCTAAAAAATCTGGTTCAGCATCAAAAATATCACTTTCCATTGTTCCTGTATTAATATCCCCGCCTGATAAAAGTAAATGAGCTCCCTTTTTATCACTTACAATTTCAGTTCTTAGTTTATCAATTAAAGTTTTTCGAGCTGCCATTCCATATTGCCCATCTCTATCAGGTAAATAATGACCATGATGATCATTTGTATGGAGAACACGCAATTTTAACTTTACGTTTTTACGCTCTGGAGTTGTCGAACAACTAATAAGAAAAACTAAAAATAAGACCAATAATTTCACACAATACCTCTTTAAATTAATTAACAAAAAGCCAAAGTCTTCATATCAAAAAAAAATCAAAAAGCTTAGGATAAAATCCGACAAAACAACACAAGTGCCTAAAATAACGTATTGTAATCAGGCAAATAGGAAAATTTTTCCACTCAAAGCATAAAAAATACTCAATGAGTCAATTTTTAACACCGATAAATACCTAAGAACTTCGTTGGGGTTTAAAAGGAAGTTCATTTTTTTATTAACACAAGAGCAAGGTTGCTCACTTCTGTAGGGGTACAGAAAGATGAAAATGGAGGTTTTATATGAATTTAGGAGATTAGATTATGGGTTTTAGAATTGCAACAAATGTAGCGTCGTTAAATGCACAGAGATCACTTTCAAGGATTTCACAACAAGAGCAAACAACATCTGCTCAACTCTCAAGTGGTGAGAGAATTACGAAGTCTTCAGATGACTCTGCCGGTTTAGCGATAAGTGAAAAATTAAGAGCAAACATTAGATCAAGCCGTCAAGCCAATAGAAACGCCAATGACGGTATTAGTATGATTCAAGTTGCCGAAGGTGGTCTCGATGAATCAGCAAATATCTTAATCCGATTAAGAGAACTTGCGATTCAATCAGCTTCAGACACAGTTGGTAAGACAGAAAGAAATTATACTAATATGGAATTCTCACAGCTTAAAAATGAGCTTCAGAGAATTTCACAGACAACAGAGTTTAACGAAGTAAAGTTATTAGATGGTTCATCAGAAAAACTTGACTTCCAAATTGGGGCCAATAACGATCAATTCGAAGATAGAATCGTTTATGACCCAGGAAAAATAAACTCTGGACTTGATGCTCTAGGATTAAGCGATGAGGCAGTTGACTCAAAAGAAGGAGCACAAAATTCACTTGAAAAAATTGACTCGGCAATTAAAACTGTTTCGGGTCAAAGAGCAGAGTTAGGTGCACTCCAAAACAGATTGATTACGACATCTGCAAACTTGGAAACTTCGGTTGAGAATATGTCTGCAGCAAACAGCCGAATTAGAGATGTGGACTACGCTGAGGCAACAGCTAAGAACACACAGAATAATATCATGAAACAAGCTGGTATCTCTGTGTTAACTCAAGCAAACCAAACGCCACAGCAGGCACTGAGACTAATTGGGTAATAAACCCCAACAAAGAACAAAACTTGGGCCCTTTTTTAGGGCCCTTTTTTATTAATCACAAGTCATATTTAAACGTTTAGAACGGCCATCTCTGGTAAGAACAATTAATTCACTATTAGCTCCATCCACAACCACTGTCGCTTGCCTTATATTCCCATTAGTTACTCTTCCCGAGTATTCATCTAAATTTATATTCAACGACTCCACAACCCCATTATAGGTACCAGAAATAGTCATTTTCCCAGCATCAATATTCGCTGTAACTCCAGCTCCACTACAACTAATCATAGCAAAACTATGACAAGATAAACTCAGTGCCAGTATTGAAATAAGTTTTTTCATCTCGATCCTCCTAAATTTTTATAATGATCTCTTTATTATTAACTTTAATATTTTCACCATCACTAATAAAAAAGTCTGCTGCCCATAAGAGAGCTTTCCTTAAAGTCACAATTTTCATGGCCTTTCCCCGAATGATATCAAGACGAATTGTTTCTTCTTCGGGAATATGATTAATATAAGCCTCTAGTTCCAAATTAAATCGCGGAATATAAGGAACCTTTAAAGTAACAAATAAGTCCATCTTATTATTATCAATATTTACTTTTAAACCGCTTGCCGTAAATTTTCTTTTATGCGCAATTTCATCCTCTTGCTGAAACCAATCGCTAATAATATCCACCCAAGACTCTTCCTGCCTTTGAAGAGCTCCGTTTCCATCCATCATAACAATTTGAGGAATCGTTGCTTCTGCTCTTTCAACACAACCAGCAAGCATTTGATGTAAGTTATAAAAAGGCACATCCTTTTGATGAAGACAATTTATAGTAATATCCTTCAGTGTTGTAACTTTTTCGTGAGTAATAAGATTAACTTTTTCTAATTTTGCTGAAGTCACACCACTTACGGTTGAAAGTTCATCTAGTTTCACTTCATAAAAAGACTTTTCTTTTTTATTTTTAACTTTAATAAAAGGAGCTTGTAAATGTGCCTGATTCAGGCATCCATTTTGTAAACGTTCTAAGTCAAGTTCTATAAGTTCTTTTTCTTTAGCACACTCTCCTTTAACATCTCCTACTTTAACTTCATAATTTTCAACATCAATTAAGGCCTCAGAAAGGTCTAACTCAAACAAAGAGTCAATCATGGTTAAACTCTTAAATCTTCCTTCAAAAAAAATATCTTTTTCTTTAGCGTCAGTTCCGTGAAATTCAATTTTTGCTCCAGCTAGGTCTTGTTGCGTTTGACCATTTAATATAAGTTCTGTCAGACACCCTTGAGTGAGCCCAGCAATGCTTGTCATGTCCACAGCACCCAGTGCTGAACAATAAATATTAAACTTATCTAAGCTCAAGCGGGAGACGCCATCTCCAACAATAAACTTTGAACCACTAAAGTTAAAATACTCTGAATTAAGATTAAACCTAGAGTCTGTAAGATTAGCTTCATAAACAGAAAAGAATAAACTCTCCTCATCCAACGGAAAACTCATACTTAAACCACTTGTTTCAAATTTAATAAAACGTGGTTGTAATTCAATTTGGGCCTCTAAAAATGAATGTTGATTTTTTAAAAACAACTTCATATCGTCCCAATTCAATCTTACTCGCGGAAAAGCTAAAGTACCTGACACACCACTATTCTTTTCAGGAAGTTTATAATCAAGACTCTCAATATCAATTCTTAGTTGATTACTTGCAAAACTGCAGGTTGACAGAAAAACTGTAAACACAAAGCAGTATTTCAATTTACCAAGCATAATAACTCCCTTATAAGATCATCTTAAATTTACGCAAATAGCATGCCATAAAAATACTGTATAAATAGATAGTTAGATAACTAAAACTGTAAAGAGTGAGTCGAATTGCTCAGTTTTTGAACATTTACTAACTGGTTCTTTTGAGAGAGATAAAAGAAGAAAAAACTTAAACTCACAGGCAAAAGGCCAAAATTCTTGGCAATCTATCAAAATAAATGAATTAAAGTCCTAACCTCTCTTAAAGCATAACTCCCTAATAATACTTAAAAGATGTATAAACTTAAGAAAAATTCATCTCCAAGCTTATCTAATGTTAAACTGTAATCAAATGCATTAAAGGGGGATTGGGATGGCAAAACTTTCCAAACTTACTAAAGGACAAGCTTCTAAAAATGTCCGGCGTATTCTTCTGAAATATCAAATTGATTTAAACTATTTACACTTTAGCGCCAGTGGAGCCTCAATCTATCTAAGTGGTTATTTAGTAAAAAATAGTGGTTTCGAACTTTCCAATGAAGAAATTATTGTCTTAACGCAGGAGCTCTCGGCGATTGGCCCTATTAAATCAGATTTAGAAAACTGGTTTTTAAGCTCTGATCAAATTTATTACTTAGGTGACCAAGAACAAGAACTCGATATCGACTTTTTTACAGATGACGATCTCGCTGCGTAGAGGTTATGGCCAAAGAAGAAGAAAAAGGCTATAAACGCTGCGCAGGAGTAATCAAAATATGGTCGAGAAATCAGTCAACTTAGAAGCTAAGTCCGAAAAGAAAAAATCTAATGATAAAGATCGTGCTTTTAGTCATGACTTTCAATACAGTCACGATAATCCCTACCATGAAAAGCTAGAAATTTTTGATCATTTTGTTCTTAGAGATGACGAAGGTGAGACTTACCAAAACAAATGGCAAGCGGAAGTTTTTAACAATCAAGCGCCGCTAGAAGTTGAAATCGGAACCGGTTATGGTCATTTTATGATTGAACATACTCAGAAGCATCCTCATATCAATTTTGTTGGTCTTGATCATCGCTTTAAAAGAAGTTTCCATCTGGCCAAAAAATTAGCAAAATTAGAACATAAAAACTTTAGATATCTTAGGGCCAGAGGCGAGAGACTTGGTTTTCTTTTCGGTGAAGATGAAGTTTCAAAAATATACTATTTTTTTCCTGACCCATGGCCAAAGAAAAGACATCGCAAAAAAAGACTCTTTCAAAAAAGGTTTTTAGATGAAGCTTTTCAAGTGCTAAAGCCAGGGGGCGAAATCCTCGTAAAAACTGATCACGACGATTATTTTTCTTGGATGTTAGATGAACTAAAAAATGAAAAAAGATTTAAACTCGAATTAAAAACTTTTGATTTACACACAGAAGCGCCTGAACATTTCTTGTCATCTTTTGTTACAAAATTTGAAAAGATTTTTTTAGAAAAAAACGTTAAAATAAAAGCCTTAACCCTTAAAAGTTTAAAGTAAAAAATCATGGCATCAATTGATGAAGCAAAAGAAATTATCAAGGGAACACCCATCTCATCGATAGTTTCGTTTTATCACCCTATTTCTAAAAGAGGTGCAAATTTTGAAGGGATTTGCCCTTTTCATGGAGATAGTCATCCTTCTCTAAAAATTAATGACTCCAAAGGAATTTATAAATGTTTTGCCTGTGGTGCAGCTGGAGATTCGATTCGATTTGTTCAAGACAAGCTAAACCTCAGCTTTATTGAAGCCATTAAAGATATTGCAAATCAATTAGGCATTTCTATTGAAGAAAAGCTTTCCAAAAAATCTAATCCCAAATACGATATGGCCCTAAGAGTTCTGCAAGCTGCAAACAAACTCTACAAGAAAGTCGCTATAGAAAGAAAGCCACCTCAATATCAAGAATTTTTAAAACAACGAAATATAAATGCAGAGTCCCAAACAAATTTTCAAATCGGCTATGCCCCCAATTCGGGAGCTCTTATTAGCTATCTTGAATCTCTTTCTGAAAATGACAAAACCATGGCCATTCAGTGCGCTTTGGATATTGGACTCATCCGCCCAAACAAACGAGGACAGGGTCATTATGACTTCTACCGTGACAGAGTTATGTTTCCAGTTTGGGACCATTCGGGGAAAGTAAGAGGTTTTTCATCTCGTGCAGTTTTACCTGATCAAGTTCCTAAATACTTGAACTCAGGTGAGTCATTCATTTTTGATAAAGGAAATATCCTTTATGGATTCAATCTTGCAAAAAACCATATTAGAGAAAGCGATAGTGTGATTATCGTAGAAGGAAATATGGACGCGCTTATGCTACACCAATATGGTTTTAAAAACTCTGTTGCAACAATGGGCGTGGCCCTAAGCCAAAACTGTGTCCAACTTCTCAAAAATATGGCCAAAACAATATACCTTGCTATGGACTCTGATGCCGCAGGTCTTAAAGCCATGGCCAGGATTAATAATGACTTTTTACGATTAAAAACGATCCCCCGCTTTATAGACTTTTCTCCGGCGAAAGACCCGGATGAGTTTTTAAATCAACAAGGAAGATTAGAGCTTCAAAAAAGAATTGAAGAAGCTCCAACCTTTACCGACTATTTAATCAATGAGTCTATTCCAGAGGAAATTCCTGAGCATACAGAAAAAAAACTTGATATCCTCAAAGAGATATTTCAAATCTTAAGTCCACTTAAAACCAACTTATTGGCCCAAGAAAAAATCATTCAAGCTGCAAAAACTCTTGGCCTGCGCTCATCCACTGAAGATGTTTTATCTGAATACAAATCATTTCTGGCCGGAGCCCCAAAAACAAGGCCAGTGAGTAACGCCAAGAGTTATAAAGAACCTGCCCCAACGCAAGCTCAAGAGGATTATAAGTCCCCAGAATTAAAGGAAGAAAACCAGGTTCAAGAAAAAATTGTAAGCTCAAAGCCAGTACCTAAAGCGGAAAAAATTCTACTTGAAACTCTCCTTACACACCCGGAGTGTATTTTAGCCAATCAAATTACTGAAATACTTGATAAAATAGAGCATTTTGAGGTAAAAAGAATAGTTCAGTGGTTAAAAACGATCTATCTTGAAATAGATGAAAGTGAATACAGTTTGTTTATTCAAGAAAAGATGAAAGAATCTATGCCTGATGAAGTAAAATCCATTATGGCATCAAGCTTATTTCATCATAATTCGCTGAAGTTGGAAAAGAAAGTGATCGATAAGTTGGTCGCTGATTTAAATAAAAAAATGGATGAAAACCTCTTAAAAAATCAAAGAGAGCGACTTAAAGTATTACAACGGCAAGTCAACTCTGATGAAGAGGGGCTTGAAATTTTAAGTAAAATACAAAATATAGAGCTAGAACTATTAGCTTTAAGAAACAAATAATTTGGGAGTCAAAATGTCCGTAATTTCAGCTTTTTTAAATTCTAAAGACTTCTCGAAATTGATTCTAAAAGGAAAAGAACAAGGTTTTTTAACTCCAGAAGAAATCAATGACGCAATTCCTGCAAGCATTGTAGACTATCATGAACTGGACCAACTCCTTGCTAAACTTGAGGACATCAATATCAACATCAATAAACTTGATGAAGACGAGGATGAAGCTTCAGTTGTTGAAGCCACAGAGTTAGAATTGATTGACGAAGCTCTTTCTGCTCAGGAAGAAAAAGAACTTAAGTCTTCTTCTTCAGACCCTGTAAAACTTTATCTGAAAAAAATGGGCTCTGTTGCTCTTCTTACCAGAGAAGGTGAAGTCAAAATCGCGAAAGAAATAGAGGAAGGAGAAAAAGAAATTGTCCTTTCTTGCCTACATTCAAAACATGCCCTTGAGGAAGTCGTAAAGTTGCGAGAAAAAATCCTAGCGGCAGAAGATCAGTCTGAGTTTGTTAAAGACCTTGTTAGAGGCTTAGATGATGAGTCATCAGAAAAAGACATTCTCAAAGAAAGAGAAAGAATCCTCACTGTTTGTGACCACGTTCAGGAACTTTTAGGGGAAATTGTTAACGAAGATGGAACACTACGAAAGCTCACAAGAGAAGAAAACAAAACAATGGAGCTTGTTGAGTCTGAACTCGTTGACCTTACTTTTAATAGAAAAATCATTAATAGCTTCACTGAGCCTGTTAAAAATTACTTTTTACAATTCAAAGAGCTGTATGACCAACAAGAAAGAATTTATAAATTCTTAGAAGTTGACTCGGATCAAGCTTATAGAGAATTATATGAAAAAGTTATTGATGACGATGCTTACAAAAGAAAGCTTGCCCGACATCTCTACACCAGTGATGCAAAAATAGAGCAAATGATTCGAAACCAGGAAGATATTCTTAGAAAGTTACGAAGACTTCAAATTGACTCGGGAATGGCCTTTGATGACATTGAGAAAGTTTTTAATATTATAACAACTGGTGAAGAAAAAGCTGATGATGCCAAAGCCCAACTCGTTGAAGCCAACTTAAGACTTGTTGTTTCTATTTCAAAAAAATACACAAACAGAGGGCTTCAATTCCTAGACCTTATCCAAGAAGGTAATATTGGTTTGATGAAAGCTGTTGATAAATTTGAATATAGACGTGGATATAAATTTTCCACCTACGCAACATGGTGGATTAGGCAAGCCATTACTCGTGCTATTGCAGACCAAGGAAGAACAATTCGTATTCCAGTCCACATGATCGAAACAATCAATAAGCTTGCAAGAACAAATAGACAACTTGTTCAAGAGCTTGGAAGAGAGCCCACTCCAGAAGAAATTGCAGAAAAAATGGAGATGAGTGTAGATAAAGTTAAAAAAGTGTTTAAAATTTCTAAAGAACCTATTTCACTTGAAACTCCAATCGGAGAAGAAGAAGATAGCTCTCTTGGAGACTTTATTGAAGATAAAAAGATTATATCACCACAAGACGCAGTGATGAGTATCACTCTTTCTGAGCAAACTCGTTCTGTTCTTTCAACTCTAACCTCTCGGGAAGAAAAAGTTTTAAGAATGAGGTTTGGAATTGGTGAAAAATCAGATCATACACTTGAGGAAGTTGGTCAAGACTTTTTTGTTACGCGAGAAAGAATTAGACAAATTGAAGCAAAAGCTTTAAGAAAGCTAAGACATCCAAGCCGTTCAAAGCTTTTAAAGTCCTATATTGACAACTAGGCTGCTAAGGAAGTTTAACTGGCGAATAAACGCCATTATTTTTATATTAAAAAGATCAAATTTGACCCCTCTAAATGAGGGGTTTTTTTCTTTCTTGTCTTAAAAACTTTAGCAAATGGTATTCATTAATAAGCTTTTCTGTTACACTATACACTTTGAATAAAAGTGAGCGAAGTTAAGTAATATGTTTGAATCAATCATTATTCCAAATAGTATCATGGATGCTGGAAAAAAATTTTTCCCAAATCAAACTCTTATTAAAGGACAAAAAATACTGGAGCTAGGGCGAATCAGCATCTCCTTTAATAAAACGCGAGAAACAAGGTTTACTGTAAGTGGTATTGTAACTGAGTCAGAGCCTTATCAAGTCAAAATTCAAGCAAAAACTCAGAATCAAGTCATCCATGAATTCAGTTCAAATTGTAATTGCCAAATCTGGACTCAAGATAATCACTGTCCCCATACAGCCGCTTTGTATCTTCACTACAAACTTTCTCAATTAAATGAAAAGAATGCTGATGAAAGTAATCAACTCAAAGCCCATGTAAGTTTCCATGGCCAATCTGTGCATGTTGAAAACTATGGACGAATAGAGAAAGGGGCTAATAAGCTTCTAGGTGCTCATATGAATAGCACTTATTCTAGTATTCAATATTTGCTCACAAATAGAAAAAAAGTTAACTTTCCCCTACCTAAAAAATTTGAACACAAACTTCTTATTAACTTTGTGAAAACAGATGAATTAGAAGATTTTAAGATTTACCCTCATCATCAAAATAAATTTTATCCCATTTTTTCCTATGATGATGAAGAAGGTCATACTCACAACAAAATTTCCCTGCTTGAAAGCTTATATATATTTAACTGGGAAACTGGTGAAGCCTTTAATATTCCGACCAAGTTAAGTGATACAATAAAAAAACTTATTAATGAAGGATTGGCCAATGATATCAATCAACATCTTAAAGCTATCACACCACTCTTTGAAGAAGACAATGTTCTAGTCCAAGTCAAAGGACAATCAACTTCAGAAATGGATATTTTAGAAGCATTTTTTCGTTTCTCCATTCAGCCGGCGAAAAGAAAAGGGTTTCTTGACTTTGAAATCGAAATTTTTGACAAACAAGAACGAAAAGTCTCCCCTCCACCAATATTTAAAATTATGACCAGTGATGGTGGATACTTAAACTCTTTTCGTACTAAAAATGATAGCTATGAATTTATAAAGAAGCTTCTTGAGTCACTCCACTACCAAAATCAAGAATTTAAAAAGTTTGCATATTCTGCTTCAGATAGAGCTAAAATGTTTGAATGGATTGAGTTTTTTCAAACCCACGAAGAAATTATTTTCTATGACGAATATAACGAAAAATTCTACTCATTAAAAACAAGTATTTTTCAAGAAATTCTCTTGGGAGTCTTTGAGTGCTTTTCAGAAATGGCCGCTAGATTTTCTTTTTACTATCCTGACTCTCGCCGAGTTTATTTTCAACTCCCTAAAAGCCACCTTTTCAATGGTATTGCAAATTTTTATAAAAGAGTTCAAAAATTTCAAATCCCTATTTTTTACAATAATGTTGAAGTTAAGACTTGGAGTTCGAATATCAGATTCGAAAGACAAAAGTCTAACTTAGACTGGTTTGAAGTTAATCTTGTTATTGATGAAAAAGATTATAATGTCATCAAAAATGCTGACTTAGGTGAAGAGTATATTGTTTCAGACAATGGCTTGATTTTGCTTGATACAAAAGAAAAAGAGCTACTCAAGTTCATGAAAAAGTATACCAAACATGAATCTCAACAGCAGTCACAAGTAGAACAAGGAAATATGCAGCGTTTCTCACTTAATTTCAAACGCTCAAGAATTTTCGAGTTATTTGAATTAAAAAAACATGGTATCGAAGGCGCCTTAACCAAAGAAGAAGAACAAATTTGTGAAAACCTACTCAATATGACAGAAATGCCTCATTATGACATCCCCGATGTCTTTAAAGGTGTACCTAGAGAATATCAACTGACAGGTTATCAATGGCTCAGATTTTTATTTGAAAACCGTTTTGGAGCTTGCCTTGCAGATGATATGGGGCTAGGGAAAACACTTCAAACCATTATCTTTCTAGAAAGCATTATTGATCAAGTTGAAAAAGTCATCATCGTTTGCCCTGTTTCGATCTTACTTAACTGGCAAAATGAAATTGAAAAATTCTCCACCCTTGCTGTGGATATATACTACGGAGAAAGTCGAACTCTAAATGAAGATAAAAAAATCATTTTAACAAGTTATGGGGTTATGAAAAAAGAATCCTATACAACCTTTAAGGATATAAACTTTGATATTCTTATTATGGATGAAGTTCAGCATTTAAAGAATATACGTTCACAAGGGGCTACAGCGGCAAGAAACCTTAATGCCAAATTTAGAATTTGCCTAACAGGGACGCCTGTAGAAAATGATTTATCAGAGTTTTACAATATTATGGACCTAAGTATTCCTGGAATTTGGGGAGACCTTAGTCTTTTTAGAAGTAGTTCTAGTAAGAAAAGTCGGCTTATTGCAAGACAGACAGTTCGACCTTTTATTCTCAGAAGAACTAAAGAACAGGTTCTTACAGAGCTTCCAGAAAAAGTTGAAAATCATATTTACCTCAACTTTAATGAAGCAGAAAAAGAACATTATCTTTCAACTCTTGCCTCAATTAGAAAAAAAATGCAAACAGTTCAACAAGGCCGAAAATATACTGAAATCTTAAAGTCCTTATTGCAATTACGCCAGTTGTGCTTATGGCAAAACCACAAATTTTTGCTTAGTACTAAGATAGATTTTCTTCTTGAAAATCTTGAACAGTTACTAGAAGAAGGTCATAAAGTCTTGGTTTTTTCACAGTTTACGACTTATTTGGATCATATTCAAAATAAAATCAGAGAAAGAAGTTGGAATTTTGCCAGAATTGATGGCTCTCAAAACATGAAAAAAAGACAAGCTGAGGTCGATCGTTTCCAAAACGGCGATGCCCAGGTTTTTCTTATAAGTCTTAAGGCCGGAGGGGTCGGTCTTAACTTAACAGCTGCAAGTTATATCTTTTTGATGGACCCTTGGTGGAATCCAGCAGTTGAAAATCAAGCCATCGACCGGGCCTACAGAATTGGCCAAGAAAATAAACTTACTGTCTATCGTCCTATTATAAAAGACTCTGTTGAAGAAAAAGTTCTCGTTCTACAAAATACTAAAAAAGAACTATTTAAGGACCTTATGTCTAATGATGACCAAAATTTCTTCTCAGGAAAGCTTTCTTTAGATGATTTCCAACAGTTAATTAATTAACCCTATAATTTTTTCTTACCTAAGTGAAAGTACAGGCCAGCTCCTTTATACTGTTTAAAGGAGACAATATGGTAAAACTCTATACGACATTGCTTCTTTTTGCTTATATTAGTACTAAATTTATACTTTTTACTCTTTATGGGTATCTCTCCTAAGCTTGCCAAATATATTTTCTTAAGCGAAAATATCTCTCAAAAGAGGAGCTTAAAATTAACTCACAACCCCCTAAAAAGAAAAATTTTATTATAAGATTAAGAGAAAACTCTTCAATGCTTAAAGAGATTTTTTTACTCATTAAAGAAAATAAAAAATGGTGGCTAATGCCTATTTTTATGGTTTTAGCCTTTTTAAGCCTTTTTATTGTCTTAGCCGGTGGCAACTCAATTCTACCTGCGATTTACGCTCTTTTTTAGTCATCCCACAACTATAGGTGGGAATAGAGAAGAGAAAACTCAAGCTCACAGACAGAAGCAGTCTTTATGTAATTATTTTAAATTTTTAGATGTCTGAAAGAAACTTTTTTATAAGGCTGATATCATTTACTTGTTATAATAACCATCCCCTAGCGACTCGATGAAATCTCTTTTAACAAAAGCAAAAGAGGCTCGTTACTTAGTTTGAGTTTTCTCTATCTTTAATGAAATAGGTAGATTTACGCCCTTTTTTAATAAAAACGAATAAAATTTTCTAAGGTTTCTAAAAAAGTATCAACTTCTTCTTTGGTATTATAAACACCTAAAGACACTCTTAAAGTAGCGGGAAGTTCTTCCTCATGATACCAGCTATGGGCACAATGCACTCCACTTCTTAACATGATATTACGTGTTTTACTTAACATTATAGAAAGCTCACCTGAGTCAATTCCCTCAACATAGAAATTAAGTAATGTTCCAGTGTGGTCTCCTAAGATATGAACACGTGCAATTTTTTGCATTTTTTCATAGAGATAAAGCTTTAAAGAACTCTCATGATTTTTAATTTTTTCCAAACCGATATTTTTTAAATAGTTCAACGCTTCAGCAGCTCCTAGAACTCCAGCATAGTTTTGCAAACCAGCTTCAAGTCGTTGAGGTAAAGGGGCTACAACACATGTGTCCATATTGACATCAACAACTGTTTCCCCCCCATAGTAAAGTGGAGTCATCTTTTCCAATAAGTCCGTCTTACCATATAAACACCCTACACCAGTTGGCCCATAAGCTTTATGAAAGGAAAAGGCCATAAAATCAACATCCATGGACATGACATCAATTTTTTCATGTGCAACTGACTGAGCGGCATCCAATAAAAATAAAGCATTATACCTATGAGCAATTTCAACCATTTTTTTAATAGGTAAAGTCGTTCCTAAAATATGAGATGTCATAAAAACAGAGACCAACTTAACAGGGTTTTCTTTTAAAAAATTTTCATATTCCTCAAATGAGAAATTTCCTTTTTGATCAACCGAAAAACACAGGTGCTTTGTATATTCATTGTGTGAACTAAACTGCCATGGCAAAAAGTTGGAGTTATGTTCAATATTAGAGGTTAAAATACAATCACCTTTCTCAAGTCCAATCCCTTTTGCAACCATGTTAATGGACTCAGTTGTATTTTTAGTAAAAATAATATTCTTTTCTGAGGGGGAGTTTAAAAAAGTGGCAATGCTTCTTCTTGCTTTTTCATATTTCTCTGTAGTCATCTCCCCATAGGCATGTATCGTTCTATTATGACAAGAAGGATGAACTTCATAGTATTCATTCATCGCTAAAATAACTGACTTAGGTCTTAGACTCATACAAGCGCTATCAAAATAAAGAGGGTCTTTTCCTTTATTTTTTTTAGCTAAACTTGGAAAGTCATCACGAATTTTCTTTAAGTTTAAATCCACCAAAAAACTCCATATAAAACGACAAAAAACAAACCATAAATGATAATGATAATAAAAAAATTAAATAATTTAAAAACGCCTCCAGATAGTTTAGGAGAAATGGAATAAAGTAGACTTGCCAAAGAACATTTCAACTGAGGAAGAATCATCGCTTGTACAATTAAATTTAAATTTGATTCATATAAAACATCTAAGATTGTTTTTTTCTTTTTTTGTAAAAATCTCATAAAAAAAGAAATTGGCCTTAAAAAAAAGGTCAATACGACTAAAGGGAAAGCTAAAGTTAAAAGACCAATAAAAGGAATATCATCTCTTCTAAAGTCTGAACCACAACATTTTGTTTTTGTTTCAAGAATTCCCATATTTATTCAAATAACTTTTTGTTTTTTTTCTCTTCTTTATTTGCAATCAAGTCTCTCACCATCTGTATTTTTTGATCAAAAAAGTGAGTTGTCATTTTTTCATATTCATCATAACTATGTTTGGCTAAATAATACTTAATCGCAAAAATATTAAAAAGAATAAACTGATAACAACGCGGTTGTCTCGCTTTATCGTACTTCGATCCTTTTACATTGGGGGCTGGAGCTAAACCCATTTCATAGAGGACTTGTCCTGCTGTATGCGTTTTTGATTTTTTCTTTTTGTGTTCATTTTGATCCAAAACTTCATGAGAAGGTAAATCAGACTTTAGAACTCCCTTATTTTCAGAATTAATAAAACTCGCCTCCTCAGGGGCTTCGTAATCAAAAACGGGATTGCTATAATTGACCCCAAAGTCAGCATACATTTTTTTTAAAAGATTAATGACAGGTTTCATTTGGGCAGGAAACATTGTCATTCCCGCATTGGCCCCATCAGAAACATGATGAATATTATGTTCTTTGGCATAATAAAGCGTCATTGCATGCATAGAAAGTTTGCAGAGTCCACATGTTGAGAGATTGTTAAAGCCATATTTAAACATATTCTTTAAATAATTCTCATAAGATATATGTTTGAAAATTTTATCGATTTTTATAATCTTATGACTAACTCTGTTTTTACCGTACTTATCAATTAGCATTTTGGCATTGAGTTTACTATTTTCTACAGAAGCGATTCCATAACGAGAATAAGTAATCAAATGAACTTTTTTAAATTGCGATGCAGCGAGTGCTGCCGCCAAAGTAGAGTCTGTTCCTCCAGAAAATAAAACAAGAATTTCTTCGTCATTTACACTCATACTTTTTATTTATCCTTAACTTTATTTTCTTCTTGAGCCTTTTTGAGTTCTTTTAAAATATAATTAAAAATTCCATAATAAGCATAATAAAACCCTTGCACGATCCACCCAATGAGCTCTGCAAAAATAATTCTAATTCTCCAAGGCAAGACCAAAGCAAAAAAACAAATGATAAAACCGATTATTTTACTTAACAATACACCCTCTCAATTTTATCTTACTATATCATAGATACAGGCCAAAAGGTGTAATTTTATGCTATACTCAAACCTATGAAACTAAGCAAAATATCCCTACAAAACTTAGGCTATCAATTCACTAAACTTAATGATGAGCTACTTAAAAAAATTGCTTATATTTTACTTTTCCTAAGCTATTATTTTCTCATTACCCCTATTAGTTTTCTTATGAAATTATTGAGAAGAGATGAACTTAAACTTAAATGGAAAAATAAAAAAACAAAAACATACTGGGAACCGGCAAAACCAATAAATAAAGATTCTTTAACGAAGCAGTTTTAATGATCATTTTAGGTATTTCAGCTTTTTTTCATGACAGTGCAGCAGCTATAATTAATGAAGGCGAAGTCATTGCTGCATGTTCAGAAGAAAGATTTAGCCGTATAAAAAATGATGCCAGTTTCCCTCAAAATTCTATTATCTATTGCTTAGAAATGGCAAAAATAAATCTTTCAGACATAGACCTAATCGTTTTTTACGATAAACCTTTATTAAAACTAGACCGTCTCATAGAAACAGTTTTTGCTTTTGCCCCCAAGGGAATTCATTTTTTCATGAAGGCTTTTCCTTTATGGGCAAAGGAAAAAATATTTCAAAAAATTCTTCTCATTGACGGCTTAAAGGATATTTCTCCAAAAATGACAAATGAAGAACTTCATAAAAAGCTTCTTTTTAGTCAACATCATTTCTCTCATGGAGCATCTGCCTTTTTTTCTTCCCCTTACAAAGAATCTCTAGTCATAACACTTGATGGTGTCGGTGAATGGCAAACGACAACGATTGGAATTGGAAACGATAATAATTACGAAATAAAAGAGGAGATAAATTTCCCCCACTCTTTAGGGCTCTTATATTCTACCTTTACTTATTTTTGTGGTTTTAAAGTTAATTCTGGTGAATATAAACTCATGGGACTTGCGCCCTATGGAAGAGCAAGATTCAAAGATATCATCCTTAAAGAATTAATTGATGTCAAAGACGATGGTTCATTTCGTCTTAACATGAAATATTTTTCTTACACCACTTCCCTTCAAATGTGTGGCGCAAAACTTGAAAAGCTTTTACAAGTAAAAAAACGTGAGAGTACTGAAGAGATCACACAAGAATATAAAGATCTAGCTGCATCAATACAAGCTGTACTTGAGGAAATCATTGAGAAGATTGTCATTTATGCTACTCATAAATATAACCAGAAAAATGTTTGTCTTGCTGGTGGTGTCGCATTGAATAGTTGTTCTAATGGCAAACTGATTGCGAAAAAAATTGTTCAGAGCTTGTGGGTACAACCCGCAGCTGGTGATGCAGGAAGTGCTCTAGGTGCAGCCTATATTGGGTATTATATTTACGCTAAGAAAAACAGACTCATTAGTTCAAACAGCATGAAGAATTCCTACTTAGGTCCTGAATTTACAATTCACCACAATAATATACCTTACCCTTCGCAAGAACTTAATCTTGAACTTATTGTAGATGAACTCACTAAGGGAAAGGTCATAGCCTACTTCCAAGGGAAAATGGAATTTGGACCAAGGGCCTTAGGAAACCGCTCAATTTTGGCCGATCCTAGAAATCCTCAAATGAAAGATATTCTAAATCACAAAATTAAGTTTAGAGAAAGCTTTAGACCATTTGCCCCAATAGTTCTAGAAGAGTATGCCCATGAGTGGTTTGAAGTTGATAATCAAAGTGCTTATATGACAAATGTTTTTAAAGTGAGACCAGAAAAGAGAAAACTGATTCCTGCCGTCACCCATATTGACGGGACCGCCAGAGTTCAAACATTAAACAAAAACACTCATCCTAAACTTCATCTGCTCATTAGCAAATTTTATGATAAAACTGGTTGTCCATTACTGATCAATACAAGTTTAAATATAAAAGATGAACCCATTGTTTGTACTCCAGATGAGGCTTTAAACTGCTTTCATAAAACACATATTGACGGTCTTATTTTAAATCAATATTACCTAACAAAAGAAGATATGAAATGAGCTCAATCAATCTTTCTCCTGTAGATGATATTCAACAAAGATTAAAAGCTTTAAATGAAAAGTCTTCTTACCAGTCATCATTTAATCCAGATGTATATCAAAAAATCTCTCGCATCTGGAAAAAACATAATATAAGCAATTTTTTACTAGAAGCCCCCTTTCAAAATATTTCGGAGATAGCTGGTTGCCAAAACTGTTATCAAGCATTTCAAATGGATACCTATGGTGAAGGCTGTATTCATGATTGTTTTTATTGTTTTGCCAAACACACACTCGAAGCAACACATCAATGGAATAACCCTCTTCCAAAGGCAGCAGACATCAGCCGATTGTGGGAGATATTCTATACAGTTTTTGAAACAGATAAACCTTCACCATGGCGTTCACTCTTAGAAAGTAAGGCTTCTCTAAGAATTGGAGGACTTAGTGACTCATTTATGATGATGGAAAAAGAATATGGTATTTCTAAAGAGTTTTTACAAATTCTCAATCATTATCAATATCCTTTTTTTGTTGTCACCAAGTCCCCTCTTATTGCTGAAGATCAATATCTTAAGTTGCTTGACCCTAAATTGAGTGCAGTTCATCTTAGTCTTCCATCAACAAATGAAAACGCTCTTAAAATCATTGAACCGCATGCCCCTTCGGCCCAAAAAAGGTTACGCACCCTCTCCAAGCTAAGGCAGGCAAATATCTGGACCACAGTAAGAATTAATCCGTTATTTCCCTGCTATAAAGATGGGCATTTTTCTCAAGAAAATAAAGACATAAATGAACCAGTAGAGCTTGATATTTTTAACTTCAGCATGCTAGACGAAATTGCCCAAACAGGAACAAAAAGTGTTATTGCCGGATTAGTTCATTTAGAAGAAAAAAATATACCAGCTAACCTTCCCCTAAAAAATAAACTCTTTTCCATGATGAAAGACCCAAGCTCACATCAATTCCTCTATTCTCAAGAAGAAGTGATGTGTTTTTATTCAGAAATTCAAAAATATACTCATAAACTAAACATGAAATTTAATACCTGTTATTTAGGTTCTGGAGAGGCCAACTTCTTTAAATACAAAAAATTTCACGATAACAAAAATGATTGTTGCGATGTCATTTCCTCGGTCAAAGAACACACCAGTACGTCTAAGGCAAATATCAATAATTTTTTTCACGCAGAAAAACAAAACAATATTTTAACAAAACTTATGACAAAACTGGCAATTAAAATCATTAATTATATTCATCAAAAAATAGGAGAACAAAAATGAATTTTTATAAAAAGTTCCTTCTTCTTTTTTTTGTGTCAATCTCCTTTATGGGAATTATTGAACTTCTCATCGGAGCTATTTATATTGAATCGAAACTAGATCAGGTCAAAAATATTACCAAAGAAGATAAAGTCTTATTGTGGAAAAACAAATCCCAATATCAGACACTCTTTTTTGATAAAAAAGTAAGTCTAGATAAAACTGGGGCCAGAAAGCATAAATCCAATCGTAACGGAAGCCTTATTCTTACTCTGGGGGCTTCTCCAAGCTTTGGGTGGGGGGTTTCAGATCAACAAACATACTCAGCACTCATCGATCAAAAAAATCAAGACTATTACGTCATCAATCATGCCAAGATAGGTTATTCAAGCCATCAAGGTAAGCTGCTCCTTAAAGATCTTTTAAGAACACACAAGCCCAAATATGTTATTATTCCTTTTGTTATTAATGATATCGATAAATTTCGTTTTTACTATAATAATGGTATTCCTGATCATAAGGTCATTACGAACCACCCCTACATTATAAAACTAAGAAATTTTTTAAAAGATTTAAAAACTTACAAAGCACTTAGCTCATTTATCCAAAATTTTGTAAACAATCTTGACCCTCAAAAAATTCAGACGAGCAGTCCTAAAATTAACACCAGGGTTTCCCTACCACAATACATAGAAAACCTAAAAGAAATGATTTCACTTACGATACAAAATAAAGCAAAACCTATTCTATTAAAGATGCCTGTTTATTTTCCTCCTCAGTTGGCAATCGAAAAGAATCAAAAAAGTTGGATTGAGTTTTTAAACCAAGAAGCTCTTCGCTATAATCAAGCCCTAGAAAAAATAGCTAAAGAAAACAATATTCTCTTCATAGATGTAAAGAAAAAATTTGAAACAGAAACGGACTTTCTTTTTATTAGTAAAAACGATACCATTCACCCAAATGTTCATGGACATAAAATTATATCTGAAATGATTATAAAGGTATTAAATGAGAATTAATTGGCCAGGTATCATCTTATTTTTCATTTCATGCTTTGCATGTCTTCTTCTCCTAGAGATAATACTTCGGACCACAGGAGTTTTTCTCAATCATGACCAAATTCATTATTTTTCTTCTCAAAGATTTCAAGGATATGATCATGAAATCGATTATGAACTTTTCCAAAAGAAAGATAAACATTCACAACAAATCTGGACGATCGGAGACTCTTTCACCAATGGAGGAAATGTACGTGCAACAGAATCATATCCAGCTCATTTGTTTAAATATATTGAACAAAGTGGTCTTAATTATTCCATTTTAAATTTAGGTAAATGCGAAGATCCCACTTGGAATACTTATCAAAGGCTAAAAGCAAATTTGAGATTGGCACAAGAAAATAGTTCTCTCCCTAGAGTTGTTATTATCATGGTTGGCTCAGCTGACCCTTTTTATTATATCTATGGAGAAAAACGTCCAGGTAATAGAAAAGAACAAACAACGAAAATTAATATTAATCCTATTCCTTGGTATCAAGAATATAAGGTGTATAAAGCCTATAGACATATTAAATTAGAGCTTGAAAGGTTATTGATTAACTACAACTCCCCCGAAGAAAAAACATTTCTTCAACTTAATCATCTTTATAACAAAATCAAAGAAGACATAAAAGCTCAAAAGGTAGATTGGCCTAAATACAAAAAGTCTGCACAAGAAATTCTTTTCTCATACAAGGACCTTCTAGATGGTGATATCAATGAATTTGAATTTGCCGATAAAATGCGTTTTATTTATAATGTCATTATTATACCGCAAGTAAGATATTATAGTACAAATCTCAAGTACGATAAAGCGACTAAACTTCTTTTGGACTTCATTCATCTTGCTCCTGAGTATTTTTGGAATGATAAAAGGTCACATCCTTCAACTCTAGACACTTTTTTTCAAATTACCAAATTTCAAAGTCATTATACAAATAATGCCATTCGAAAGCATTTTTTAGCGTCAACTCAAAAAAATAAATCACTAAGAACATCTAAGTTATTTAAAAAATCACTTAATTTTTTAGATATGAATAAAGAGATAGAATCCACCATTCTTACGAAAAGAAAAGAAGCTTGGAAAAAAATCATTCAACTTTCTCAAAAATATAAATTTGAATTAATCATTCAAAACTATCCTTCAGACTTTTCATTGGTTAATCAAACAGTCGAGACTATAGCAAAAAATTCTAACTTAAAATTTATCGACCAACATAAAATTTTTCAAAAACTTATAGCCAAACACAGTAAACAAGCCTTATTCGCCGATGATAACCATCTAAGAACTTTTGGCCATGAATTAATGGCCAGAAATATTTTTATGTATTTAAAAGAAAGTCAACTTTTAGAACAAACCTCTGAATAATAAGAAAAACCGAAGTCAGGATGTAACTTACAAAACTCCTTAATTCCCTCATTTCTTAACTTACATGCCGGACATTTTCCACAACCCTGCTTTGGGATTCCCTCATAACAAGTTAAAGTATTCTCAAGAAGAAAGTGTAGTTTTCCAATTTGATACGCAAGTTCCATTGTCTGAAGTTTTGTCATATAAACAAGCGGTGTTTTAATTTCAAATTCAGGCTCAGCAAAGTCCATTCTCAGTCCTGCTTGAATGATATCCATGTATTTTCGAGAACAATCTCTATAACCAGAATTAGCTTCTTCGATCTCAATAACACCCATAAAAATACTTTTTGCACCCAAGTGATGTGCATGAATAGCTGCGATGCGTGCCATTAACCCGTTTCGCCCGACGACAAGGGTATTCGGAATATTATCTTGAGAGTATTCTATTTTTGTCTTTTTATTGAGAAGAGCATTTTCAGTTATTTCATTTAGACAGTTGAGGTCAATAACTATTCTCTCAACTCCCCATTCTTCACAAATTTTTTGAGCATACAAAAGCTCTTGTGAATGCCTTTGCCCATAAGTAAATGACATCGCCAAAACATTCTGTGCTCCATATTGTTCAATGGCCAAAGCAAGACAAATACTTGAATCCATTCCCCCAGAATGTACAACAATCGTTTTCTTTTGCATTATTTTGAATTACCCCATCGAGCAAAAACTTCACTTTTTTCCCACTCATACGCTGTTTTAATAATAAAATTTAAATCATCATACTCTGGAGACCAGTTAAGGTGAGAACGAATTTTATCAACTTTTGAAACTAAAATAGCCGGATCACCAAGCCTTCTCGGAGCTTCAACAACTGGGTAGTCAACTTTTGTCACTTCTTTTACTGCTTTTATAACCTCACGAACAGAAAAACCTTTCCCATAGCCGCAGTTAAAAACATCTGACTTTCCTCCAGCTTGTAAATAATCAAGTGCCTTAAGATGGGCATTAGCAAGATCAACAACATGAATATAATCTCTTACTCCAGTCCCATCTGGAGTTTCAAAGTCTGTTCCAAAAATAAAAGTTTTATCTCTTTTTCCAGATGCTGCTTCACAATTAACTTTAATCAAGTGAGTTGCTCCAGGAAATGCTTGGCCAATCTCTCCTTCTGGATCTGCACCAGAAACATTAAAATATCTTAATGCGACATAATTAAAATCTTCATAAGCTAATGATAAGTCTTTTAACATCGACTCAGTCATTAACTTCGACTCTCCGTAGGGATTTATAGGATGTGTTGGCAGATCTTCGGCAGCATAACCCTGTGGTAAAATTCCATAAGTTGCCGCAGTAGACGAAAAAATAAAATTTTTCACTTTATATTTCAAACATGCTTGCATAAGGTGAAATGAATTTATTGTATTATTTTGATAATAAAGGTCAGGTTTCTCAACACTTTCTGGGACAATGATTGATCCTGCAAAATGCATAACAGCATCAAACTGATGATGCTTAAAAAGAAAATCTAAAAGATCTTTATCACTTAAATCACCTTTTACTAGTTCTCCATAAGTTACAGCATTTTCGTTACCAGTCGACAAATTATCTAAAACTATAATTTTATAACCGGCTTTCCCAAGCTGTTTCACCACATGGGAACCTATATAACCTGCACCACCGGTTACAAGAATCTTTTGTGACATCATATTCTCCTTTATTACCCCTATTATGACGACAAACTCTAATTTTGACTAACAAAAAAGGGACAATTATTGCCCCTTTTCTTAACTTCTCAATCTCTATCTTTTTTATTCTACAGCTTTACTTGCATTAATTCTTCCTGCTCCAAGTTTTCCTCGATACCAAAAGTTTCGATGGTCTATATCGTCGGCAGAATCATATAAGCGCTGTCTGACTTCATCATCACTAAAGTTAGGATGAGCAGACCAAATCAAGGCTGCAACAGCAGCTGCTGCTGGCGCCGCCATGGATGTCCCTTGCAAGTTACCATAACGATTTTGTTCTCCACTTGGAGAATTGCTTGGTGACTGAACGGTTGAGTAAACAGGATCTCCTGGTGCACAGATATCAATCCCATCACCATAATTTGAAAATGAGCTCTTTTTGTCTTGTGAGCGCTCACTTGCAGACTTGACTGAACAAACTAAAATCACTTCTTCGATTTTTTGACGAGGAGGATTTTTTTGTCCTGAGTTTCCTGCACTATTAAAAATAAGAACATTATTTTCTCTAGCATAGCTAACAGCATCTAAATAGGCTTCATCATCAACAAAACCATCAATATTATAGCTCGTTGAAATTATTTTAGCCCCCATATCAACTGCATAGCGATAAGTCTCATAAATAATGGCCGACGTCCAACGTCTCTCATTTCCATACCACTTTAGAGGCATAACCTTTACACCTGGTGCAATTCCACTTCCCCCTCTCTTATTATTTGCAGTTGCAGCAATAATACCGGCGACATGAGTTCCATGAGTTGGCTCTTCATCAGAGTCGACATTATTGTCTTCTCCTATAAAGTCCCATCCAAAAACATCATCTATATAACCATTTTGATCATCGTCAATCCCATTATTTGGAATTTCATTATTGTTCTTCCACCAAGTTGTTTGTAAATCTTGATGGTCAATCTGAAACTCATTATCAGTCACGGCCACAATAACCTCTTTATTTCCTTTAGTTATTGGCCAGGCATCCAACGTTTGAATCATTGTATGGTGAAATTGGTCGGAGAAATCAGCATCATTTGGAGTGCTAGGCATTACATCCTTATAATCACCATAATAAGCATAGTTAGGAAAAACTTTTCTTACATTCTTTAAGTTCATTTGAGAGGTTGCATGGATAAGAAAGATATTCTTGCCAAGTTTTTTAATAATCTTCTGCTGAATCTTTTCACCATTTGTTTTTACAATAAATTCACCAGGAATTTGGACTCGAAATCGCTCTCCACTTTTTACAGGTAATGCAAGTGAAATAATAGGCAACAAACCAATACAGATAGTTATTATCTTCTTCATCTTCCCTCCTTGGAATATGTAAAAGTTATAATGATACCAATTATTTTTTCACGAGAAAATAAACTCGTCAAAAAACATATTCTGACATTTAAAGTTTAATTCCCTTAAATGGGTTCTTAAGACTTTCCTTAGCTTTTTTCTCTTTTTGTTGAATTTGCTCTTTAATCTTCTTCACTTGGGCCCGACCCTGCTCTAGTTTTTGATTGACTTGAGACTTTACTTGAGTGATTTGTTTATCTACCTCAGAGCGGCTACGAGCAATTTCTTTTTCTATATCTGCTTTTATCTTACGCTGAGTTGCTTGGATTTTTTCTTTAATCAAAGAACGTACAGAGTTTTCTATCGCAGAGGCAAGATTTGACTTAATATCAAATAAGAGTTTATCCCACTCTCCCTTAACCTTAGCGTCCAAGGTTAAAACATTCGTTTTTTTGGCCACATCCTTAAGAACCTCTGATACAACTGGAGATTTAGCTTCGGTTTGATAATCAATTTTTGTAAAACGATTTTTAATTTTCAAATCAACTCGCTCTTCACGAAGTGTTCCAAACATATTCGTCGAAGCTTCAGACTTTTTAATAATAAATTTAGCATCTGCAGACTTAGATAAAGCTTTATCAGTCACAACAAAACTACCTACTGAGGCTTCTAGCTTCATTATTGGTGCCTCTCTATGATCTATTGTCGCCTTTGCTGAAATATTACGAATATTTTGCGGAGGAAAATCTGCCTTAATGATTGCATTGGTTAAAACACCAGTTGCATATTGGTTATTAGTAACATTCTCTAGTTTACCAATAACCGAGCCCTGTTCATTTTTGGAGTTTATTTTTGCAAGTTTTAGCCAAAACAAGGGATAAGATTGAGGTGTTCCAAAGGTATAATCTCTTCCTTCTCCCCGGGGTTTTGCAATAGGCTCAGGCTTTTCTTTTTTAGGAGGCATATATTTTTTGGCGATAGTTTGGTATTTTTTTGTAGATGCGACCTTATCAATGATTTCATTACCAAATAACATTTTAGCTATCGCTTTCTTATCTAATGTTGGTAAATTCATTCTTTTACTTACAGAGTTTATATCTGTCTGAATAAGTTTCTCAGCTTCTTGATATGATGAAGAAATTTCTTTTAAACTCCGTTGAAAATTATCGTTTACATTCTTGTATGAATTTAGGGCCGCTTGGATATCCTTATTAAGACGATCTGCTTGTTTTAAGATTTGAGGAGCTTTAGCCAAGTTTCTTAGATCCCCCCAAGCAATAGCATTAAAGCGACGTTCTAACTTCTTCAACTCTTCACCAGAAGGAAGTTTGGCCATTTGTTCTTCTAAACTTTTTTGTTTATTCTCAATTTCTTGGCTCAACCTTTCAAAACGTTTTTTACTCTCGAGACTTCCTTCAATATTCTTAGCAACATCCCCAGTACTTCCTCCTGAAAGTACTCCTGCGATATCACCAAAGACATTGCCCTCAAAATCTTTTTGAGCACGTTTTAAAGTTTTCCTTGCCACTTTCTCACCTTGCGAAATCTTGTTCTTTTCCACTGGTACAATATAACCAGGTCTCTTTCGCTGAGTTTTCACCTTAACATCTTCAATATTTGCCAGAGAAATAACAAATTTTCCCCTTAAAAGAGCATCCCACATGAGTTGAAAGTCAAATTGTCCAATTTCTAAAAGATTTAAATGAGGGTTACTTTTATCTGTAAATTGGATGGAGTAAACAGAAATCTTTAAATCTGAAAAACTGGTCTTCACATTTGCGACATTAACTTCAGCACCATTAACTTGTTCACCAATATACTCGATCGTATTTTTTATCGTCCTATCAAGTAAGAATAAATTAAACAAAGCAATTAATGTAACAAAAACAATAAAAGGAACAACAGCTCCCGTTCGTATTGGGCCTTGTTTTTTTATTTTTTTTTCTTTTTTTTCAGTCATATTATTTATCCATACAATTCATCATATTTAGCGTACCACTTATACAATCCTGTCGCTTTTATTGCTTTCCAAAACTTAGAATTTTTTAATTTTTCTAAAATTGTTTGACGATACTTCACAACAGTTTTTTTACTTAGAATAAAAATAAAAGGTGCCATTAAAATGGAGATAACTCCAGCTCCCATTACAATTGAATTATAAAACTTGGTAAATGGGACAATGGGCATTCCATACAATAGAGTAAAGACTCCTCGCAAACTTTCAATCTCTAAAATCATTCCTCCAAAATAGTCAAAAAATGGATCAAAAATCCAAGCAACTAAAGCAAAGAAAAATGCTGAGGCAAAAGCCGCAGCAACTTGAACTCTAAAAAAGAAGATCACAATAAAAACGAGTAAGGTTTGCAACGAAAGTACAGGAGCAAAGCCTAAAATTAAGCCACAAGCAATCCCTGCTGCGATTTGATTTTCCCCTGTATCAGAATTCAATATTTTTAATAAAGAAAAAATTTGCTTTAAAATCAGTGTCATATTACCTCTTAACTTTTAATTAAACAGCTTTTCCAACCGCATAATATGTAAATCCTTCATCTAAAACTTGTTGCGTATTATAAAGATTTCGGCCGTCAAATAAAAGAGGTTGCTTTAATCTCTTTTTGATCTCTTCAAAGTCAGGCGCTCTAAATTCTTTCCACTCAGTTAAAACAAGTAAAGCATCCATCTGATCTAAACAATCGTATTTATTTTCTATACGTTTGGCATTTAAAGACTTTTCTTGCGCCATAGTCTCGAAGTTAACAGCAGCCTCAGGATCATAAAACTGAACATTGGCCCCCTCTTTAGTTAACTCTTCAACAATATATTGGGCAGGTGTTTCTCGAATATCATCGGTATTGGCCTTAAAAGCTGTTCCCCATATAGCAATATTCTTATTTTTTAAATCTTTGAAATGAGATTTAAGCTTCTCAAACATATAAAGTTTCTGTTGTGCATTGACTTCTTCTGTAGCTGAAACAATTTTAAAATCTAAACCTAATTCTTTTGCTTTATAAATCAAGGCTTTCACATCTTTAGGAAAACAAGACCCACCATAACCTGGACCTGGATATAAAAACTGTGTTCCAATTCTTGAATCAGTGGCAATCCCGTAACGAACTTCCTGAACATCTGCTCCCGTTCTATCACAAAGTCTTGCAATTTCATTCATAAAAGAAATTTTGGTGGCCAAAAAACAATTAGCTGCATACTTAATAACCTCTGCTGAAAGATTGCTTGTTCTAATCGTTCTTTTTATTTGTCTGTTAAATGGCTCATAAAGTTTTTCCATTAAATCATAGGCCATATCATTATCTGTACCAATAATGACTCTTTCTGGTTTCATAAAATCATCAACCGCAGAGCCTTCCTTTAAAAACTCAGGATTGTTTACCACATGAAATTTTTTTTGAGTTTTATCTTTCAGGTATTTTTTAACTGCTTCTCCTGTTCCCACAGGTACAGTTGATTTTAAAACAATAACCAAATCATCCTCAATATAAGGGACGAGTGAGTCTAAGGCTGAATAAAGATAAGATAAATTGGCATTTCCATCATCTCCAGAGGGTGTTCCAACCGCCATAAAAACAGCTTTTGCCTCTTTTATTGAGTCATATGAAGTCGAGAAAAAAACTCTTTTATCCTCAATATTTCTTTTCATCATAGACTCTAAGCCTGGCTCATAGATAGGACTTTTTCCATCTTTCATCATTTTTACTTTTTTTTCGTCTATATCTATACAGGTCACTTTATTTCCCATTTCAGCAAAACAAACTCCTGACACCAAACCTACATATCCTGTTCCTATAACTGAAACTTTCATTATTTTCTCCTCATTTTTAAACCCACTAAGTTTAGCATAAATTATTTTTTTTGAAATGACTTTAGACTCATGCCAAGCGTTAATTATGAGGTTTTACATCTACAAAATATTTAGTCATAATACTCAAAACACGGAGCGTCTATGAAACCTTTTATCCACAACTCAGCAATAGTCGAAGATGGAGTCCATCTTGGAGATAATGTCAAAATCTGGCACAACTGTCATATTCGATCTGGTTGCTCATTAGATAGCGATGTGAGTATCGGAAAAGGCAGCTATATCGATGCCGGTGTTCATATAGGACATGGCTGCAGAATACAAAATGGAGTTAATGTCTATAGTGGGGTCAAACTTGAAGATTGGTGCTTTATTGGGCCAGCTGTGGTTTTTACCAACGATCAGTTTCCTCGAGTGGGCAATAAATCATGGAAAGTTATGAAAACTTTTGTCAAAACTGGAGCTTCGATTGGTGCTGGAGCGGTGATTCGTTGCGGGGTTGAGCTTGGTCCTTTTTGTATGATTGGGGCTGGAGCAATAGTGACAAAAAACGTAGAGCCTTTTACTCTGGTACTTGGTTTACCGGCCATAGAAACAAATAAAATATGTGGTTGCGGTCAAACCGTCTTGCCACTTGAAAGTGATTATAGCGAATGTTTAAGAGACTGCTGTAAAGAAAGAATGTCAGAAGAAACATATAATTCAGCAATGTTAGAAATTGAACGATTAACTCAACTAGCTTCTTAAATACACTTAAGTTACTATTTTATCTATCCGATAAAACTATGTGGAATTTAAAATAAAACTCATATTATTACTAGGAATGATGAGTATCAATCTTTATGCTACTTCATACCCACTCGAGGGCAAGGTTTTTACTAACCTTGCCGATGCCTTTACTTTAAAAAATGAAACAAACTCATCAGACTTTTTTGTTCTTCCAGATGATCAAATCTTATTGGTACCAAATTCTGAAGCGTCCAATTATACATTTTATGGCCCTAATCGTGTTTATTTTAAAAGTGTTTCCTCTAAAGCCGGGACTGTAGAACAGGGAACTGTATTTTCTTTATCTAAAGAAGAGTTTGAGCAACAAATTTCTCAAAAACAATATGGAAACTGGGTCAAAACTCAATTTGAGACAGCCCAAAATGAAGTCTTGAGCATAGAAGTAAAAACAAGACATCTTTATCAAATAAGTAAAGAAGATACACAAATAGCAATCACCTTAAGAGAAATAGAAGAGAAAGGTTTTTTAACTCCTAATGAGAAATTTTATCTAGAAGAAGGAAGTCTAGGGTATAATCTCGTTATCCCCCCTCATAGTGGAAGATACCGGGTTGATAATCCTCAACAACTAGAACAACTTTTTGCCAATGGCCATATTCAACAACTAGGAGCTGTCGAGTTTGAAGACCCCTTAACTTCACTTCCAACGAACTCACAAGCTTCAGCAAGAGAAACTTCTCCCCCTACCACTACTCAAACTAATCCAATTGATGAGACTGCCTATATGAGTCAACCAACACCTAAAGGTTCAGTAGAGACCGTTATACAAGCACAAAATGAAATAATTCAAACATTTGACCTCCCTCCCAATGGATGTGAAGACTTTGAAGCAAAACTCAATTCAAACTATCAAACTTGTACTGCCTCAAATGACTACCTTCAAAATGATTTAAAAAGACTACTTATGCCAGAGGATCTTAACTCCTCCCCTGCTGAAAAGTTTTGTATATTGGCCGGTCTCAAAAGTGGGGTTACCTTTAAAACAGCACAATGCCAAGGTGAGAATTTAATCAATTCAGACAATGAAGCCTGTCTTTCAAAAGAGTATGTCAGCTTTATACACAAAGAATTACAACAGATGAGTCAATGTTTTACTAATCTATCAATCAAAGAAATGCTTCCTTTAGTTAATGCGGAGTCAAAGTTTCATCACAACGCTTATAATCTTAATAAAGATGGAAGTTTGAATGCATCCGGACTTTTACAAGCAACTCAAGTTTTGATCGAATCTCAAAAAGAAGGATTTATTCACGGAAATGGTTATCAAATGGAATATGACTCAAGCCCCTCATATTGCCACAGTATTAGAGAAGAAATAAGAACCTCTCCACTTCCCGAAACAAGAAGTGTTTGTCAAAGAACAAACCTTCCAAATGGCTTTAGAAAAAATCTCTATCTTACTTACGCTAACTTTAGCTTTTACAAAAAAGAAGCTCAAGAAACCTTAGACCATCTTTCAGAGTCATACTTCCGTGGCAATGAACTCTTTAACTCTGAAGAGAAAGAAAAAGTTCTTATTAACATAACAAGATTGATGCATAATCGAGGTGTAGGAAAAATCAAGAATAGACTTCGCTCATTTTTTTATGACCTTTTCCATGGCTCCTATGGGCAAGCTCCAAGTCAAAGTTTACAAGTAGGCCAAAGTACGGTTCAAGTTCGTCACGGAAATGCCAGAATTCATTCTTTATGGGGACGACCTAATTTTAAAGCACCTCTTTCAAATGAAGAGTTACTAGAGTACTTTTCATCATATATTTTTTGGGAAGGAAAAAGCTCTCGAGGATCTAACGGACAACAAAAAAACCCCGAAAGTAATGCTTTGGATGATGAAGGGGGAACCTACCTACATAAACTTGCATGTGAACAAGAAGTCCTTACGCGCAGGGCCCAAGACCTGGCTCAAAACCAACATGTCAAATGTGGTTATCCAGCAACAAACTCCAGCAGAATTGAAAAAACTCAAGTTGAAGTTGGTTGGTACTACAATGTATGTAAACAAGAAAATAGTTCACAAATATCTCAAAGACGTTGTTCAGCTAAAAGCCCTTTTAATGCCAAGAATGCCAATGGGCAACGTCGCTTATCAAATCAAAATATAGAAGCCTATACTCAACGAGAAAGATATCTAAAACTCTGTGATAGAGAAACTTTGCGTGGCTTAGCTGTAAGACCCTTAAAAGAGTTTTATCTACCCTCACAGGAGAATTAATTATATGAAAGCTCAAATATTTGTTTTAATGGCCATCTCTTTTTTTGTGACAACAAGTTTTGCAAAAAAAACAACTTATTTACCTGAAAAGAGAATTAACCAAATTAATAAACTAACAAATTCAAAAAAAATTCATCAAGAATTAATTAAGTTAAAAAAACAAAACAAAAAAAAATTAAAAAAACTTGAAAAAGAGAAAACATATCTTCCCAATAAATATCATTATTTGATTACGCTAGACTTTCTTTTAGATCAAATCCCTGCTCGTTTAAATCAAATGCCCACATGTAAAACACTTAGCCTAAGGTTAAAAAATGCTTATAAAACTGACTGGAAAGATATGCCGTCCCCTACTCATCACCTTTGGGTGTCATTCAAAAAAATATGTAAGCGAAATTAAAAATTAAACTTTAACCCAAGTCCTGAAACAAGCTTTCCTTGTGAATCCTGGAAAACCTCTGGGAAAATATAATTTGAAACTTTTTTATTATGTTTTTGAACGTAAGGAGATAAATTTTGATCTGCGCGAATAGCAAAATAATAGCCAAGTCCGACTAAAACACCCCCAACAAGCATTTTATTTGAGCCATTCTTTTCCAATAAACCAAATCCGACCAAAGCAGCTCCAAGGCCCCCACCAGAAACGGCCAGAACATAATCTTTTTTAATATCATTTACTGCTCTTTCATCTGCTTGGTTTTTTGCTAAATGATCAAAAACTTGGAACTTGTTTATCATTTTTCCATCTTGTTTAAAAACACTCTCTCCCAAGAATTTTTCAACTTCAACTTTCTTTTTAGGATTAAAATTTGATGCGCATGCTACCAAAAATAAACTTGCAAATATTGCAACTAGATTTTTCATTTTTCCTCCAAACTTAATAATCTATAGCTTAGCAATAAAATCATAAGTTTCAAGCAGATAAAAAAAGAGTGGAATAGACGGTTATTTTTTTATTCAAATTTATGACTTATCCTAGTATGATAGTTTGAACTTTAAAATGGATAGTCATGCAACAAAATCAAAATAAAAGATCATTTTACGAACTCATTTTTACCATAGCCATACCTGTTTTTTTATTAAACAAGCTCAGTGGATATTTTGAAGAAAATGGTCCTGTCATTGCCCTTTGTGTGGCCCTAAGTTTTCCTGTTGGTTTTTTCATTTGGGATTGGGTTAAGGAAAAGCGCATTAGTATTATTTCCATTCTCGGTTTTGTAAATGTTCTTCTCACCGGAGGCTTTGCTTTATTTCAATTAAATAGTAACTGGTTTGCCATTAAAGAGATGTCCATTCCACTCCTTATTGGAATCGGAATTGCTTATACTGCTTTTACAAAAAAACCATTAGTAAAAATGTTTTTAAACAATGAAGAACTTATTAACACTCAACTCATTGAAGAAAAACTCAATGAACATGGAACCCACAAAGAATATGAAAATAGTCTTAAAAAGTTAACGCTCTACTTTGCCCTTACCTTTCTAGTCAGTGCTATTCTCAACTATATTCTCGCTGTAAATATCATTACCGATATTGCCCCCGAACTAGATGAAGTTTCACGTATGAAAATGCGAAATGAGCAAATAGCTGATCTCACTTGGAAAAGTTACATCATTATTTTAGCCCCATCATTTATCATGCTTTCTGTTATTCTCTGGAAGGCCAATCAAATTATGAAAAAATTTACTCAATTAACTCTAGAACAAGTTTTAAAAAAATAACTTTATTTTAACGTGATTTTTGAAAAATTTGATTTGTGAATTAAGCTGATGTTTGACTCTAAACAACGGCGAATTAATTCTGTAGTTAAAGGAGCTCCCGTACAAAGAATTTTATGCGCCTTTTTAAACCTTGAAAGCCTCATTAGCCCATCCTCACCTGCAAGATGATAGTCAGAGATTATTAAACTCTGTTCTTTATCCTTCAACTCAATCTTCTCAAAATAATCATCATAATAACGAATATGATTAAAACCATCGGTGCGTTTTTTCCACATTTCCATAAAAAACGAATTATCCTCCAATATGGAAACTTCATTAAAACGACTAAAGTTAATTTCCTGAATAAAAGGTGCCGTATCAGTCGCAACTGGAATTTTCATACTAATGCATGTCCCCTCTCCAGATGACATGATTTTAAACTCTCCTCCAACTTCCTCATTTATAAATTTATAAGCAGAACTCAATCCTATTCCATGCCCAAAAGCCTTACTTGAAACCTCAGTTCCCTGATAAATCTTTTCAATAATTTGCGGGGGAATTCCTTCTCCATTATCTTGAATCATAAGGCAAAAATCCTTATCAAGCATCTCCAAAGTTATCCTGACAACTGGCTTTTCAGAAGCTTCTAAACTATTATTAATTAAATTAGATAAAATTCTGCGCAGAACTTGTTCTTGCAAATAAACTAATGCATATGGAGCTTGTATTTTTGACTCAAAATCAATATCAATTCTCTCATTATGCTTATTTTCAAATTGTTTTTCACGTACAATCTGGCTAACAAGAACATCCAAACAAACTGTTACCTTCAACTTACTTTCTACACTTAAATCCGACGATATCCCTTTTATCCTCTGCATAGCGAGATCAAGTAGCTCTATCTCATCATTTTCTCCAAATTTTTTTCTAATTTCAGTCAAAGACATTTCCAAGGTAACCAATGGGGACTCCAGATCATGAACAATTCTTCTAGCAACCTCCATAACCTTCTTATCAGAGATATTTTTTGTAATGTTTTTTTGTAAATTCATATTTTCATATTCAATACTTTTTAAGACTTTCTCAAGACCACCTAGCTCACTTGGAATGTCATCATCAACATCTTTTTTACTCACAAATCTTTCTGCAAGAGACTTCACCGAATTCAAAATACTCTCTAAAAACCATTTTCTTAACACTAAATAAATCATCATAACGATCAATAATGTATAAACAAAAATCGCTCCCATCGTCTTTCCAAAAAGGCCCAAACGATAATCACTCATTTTAACAGGCTTAATAAAAACTTCCTTAAGCTCAGAAGTAATGTCATCAAACCCAACTTTTATCACATCATCTCTCTGGCAAATATTAACTTGATGAAAAGGGATCGAGTTTAGTATGGCGCAATCATCCCCTACCAAATAAACCTCTTCCACAAATTTCAAATTGTAAATCCGCTGCGTAACCTCTCTATATTTAGATGAAAAACGGCTATACTCAGAAGAATTCAAAATAATTTGAACTTGTTCACTTATAAGCTGATTTCTCTCCCTTACAAAGTTCTCTTGAATAAAAAAATAATAAATAAAAATAAAAACAAGTGAAAAGAAAAATATAAAAGAAGTGACAACGGCAGTCACCCTAAGGACAATTGAATTTTTATCCCACCACATGATACTCACCAGAGAATAGGTTTATTTCAATCGCTGCTGGATTCATTTTATCATTAGACCATTTTCCTAACACACGTTGTTGTATAAATGGTGAAAAAACTCTTGCTGCAACAAATTTCTCTCTCAACCCCTTTGGCAAATCTAGTAAGGGAAAAGAAAAAAAGAGATCATTTTTTTTAATTGCTGGCCCAATACTTTTCTTTTCATTACCCTTGGAAAACCAACATGTGCTTCTTCCAAAATTTATTGCTGCTTTTTTATTTTCATTTTCAAATTCATCATCATAACTTCTTTTTCCTTTAGCCCATACAAGTGATGGATAAAGTTCTAAACGAGCAGACACGATCGCTTTATCAATAGAACTATCACATGCCGTTCCCATAAGGACACCATTCTCTCCAATATCTACTTTAGCTATAACAACTTTTTTATGAAAAACAGTATCAAAAACATAATATTCAATCTCAGTGGGAAAATTTTCAATTTTTTGAGAAAAAAGTTTACGAGCAGAGATATTTTCAGCCAATGTTTTCATTAGAACATGTCTTTCTATCAGCTCATTAAGAGCATTATCAAAAGCTCGCCTTTTATCATAATGTAAAGCTAAGCCATTTGTATGCGTTGGAAGATAATTCCTTGCAAATTCATACCTATCTTCAATCTGAGAGACCTTGAGCTTTTTAGAAAAAAAATGTTTTTTATATATATACTCTTGTGGAAAAGTTTCTTTTAAAAATACTCGTTCAACCATTTCATAAATAGCTTTAGTAACTGCAATATCATTAGATTCATCCACTCCCCATGAATTCACATCACCTAATGTTAGTTTGATGGCACACGGAGAACCCTTAGATAATTTTTGATACTCATGAATAATTAATTCATTTTGAGTCTTATTCTCAAGAAATGACTTAATAGAGCCTAACTTCATTCCTTTAACTTCAATTTCCAAAACTGCATAGACTCAGTTAAGTACAAATCACTCACATCTAACTTATCTGTATTATAAAAATCTGCAGAAGGTTGGTAAAATAACGGAATTATTTCTGCATCTTCAGTCATTTGTTCAAGGATCTTACGAATAATTTCTTCGTCTTTATCTTCAGACATGGAGTAAGAATATTCTTCAAGCAACTTATTTATATTCTTTGTTGGATCAAATGCCTCTCTTGGTTCTGCATTGTATATCATATTTAACGCCTCAGCCAAGACTTTATAGCTCATTGAAGCACTCATAACTATTGCATCATAATTTTTCTTGTGCGAATTGACTGAAAAATTCTTATAATTTTCTTCAAACTCTATCTCAACTGGAATTCCTAATGCCTCTCCAAGAATCTCTTTAAAGTTATTAGGAAGATAAGACTTCATTCCTCTAACAGTGTATATTTTAAATACCTCTGGTAACTTAGCATCGATTTTTTCAGAAAAATCATCCAGACTTAAATCTTTAATATACCCCCTAGCCCCAGGAAGAAAATATTGATATGTCTTTGTAAGTAGTTCATTATCTGAGAATCTTAAATTTGTATGAATAAGATTTCTAATCTTTTTTCGAACTGAATGTTCACGAAATACTCCCATTGAGTTTAACGATAAAAATAAAATTCCAGCTGTTTGGTTACCATACAAGAATACATTCTCATCAACACCAACATTTATAATATTTTTATATTCTGCATACTTTAATTTTCCAAAATCAAACTTTGATAAATCTAAACTATCTTTACTATCTTTTTTATAGTTAAAGTTTATCTGAGAGGGCGAGAAAGGCGTAATTTCTTTTGAAAAAGAATTTAGTTTCAAAGTAACATTTTCACCATCAAGCCCAATTTTATATGCTCCAGAACTATTAACTTCCCAATCCTTTACATATAAAATATCTTTTTTAACTAATTCTGGAGGATAAATAGCGAAGTCAGTTAATTGTAAAAAATAATATATTTCCTTTACAGGCTTAACTAAACTTAATACAAACTTACCTTCCTCACACCTTAAACCCTCAATTTCATCCTCAAAAGAAGTTAACTTATCAGCCCCTTTAATAAACTCTTTAGGCTTAGCATGAGGAACTCCCTTCAGGATAGCTCTCTTAAATGATTCTTTTACATCAACACAATTAATTCTATTACCATCTGAAAAAAATTGCTCCGACAACTCAAAAATAAAAGTTTTCTTGTCGATTACCTCAATATTACTAGCCAACCTTCCTACATATTTTCCAGCCTTATCATAACCAACTAAGCGTGTAGTTAAATTGTCCAAATAAATATACTCCAATGTCCACTTAAGCTTTGTTGGATCTAAAAAATCATCTATAGAACGACTATCTAAACGAACATTTATTTTCTTTGAATCATGTACAGTCACGACAAGGCCCCGTTCCCCCAGTTGATTTGTCAACAACAGCACCACCACTAAGAATAGCGCGCTTAAAAATATTTTTTCTTTCTTCTTCATTTGCATATTTAAAATCTTCAATTATTTGCTCCTGATGCCTAAAATAAATAAGGCTATTTTCAAGATTTCTTGACCAAAGATAATTATCAAGTAACTCAACTCTTTCATGAGGTGCTGTCTCATTGTAGATATCCAATAGCAGTTTATACTCTTCCAGCTCTATCTCTGATAATTCCCTAAGTGATTTTTCTATATCCACATCATATAAATCTAAGTGAATACTTAACTCTTCCGCAGCACTGGAATAACTGAATATTGCCGGTGTAATAAAGCCCAAGGCCATCCAAATCTTTTTCATTAAAACTCTCCGTAATTTCGACTATAATCTTAAGTAAACAACAGTCCTTATTTCAAAACTACTAAATTCCTTTACGACTATATTTTTTACACCTTGCCCCATCTCTCTGAAGAAAAACTTAAGGTCTGTAAAATTAATAATTTAATAATCTCAGTTTGAGGCTGAACTTGCTGCGCTTTTTTTGAAGCTTAAATCGGGTTATAATAGGAAAAAGGGGTTTTTATGGATCACAAAAATTTTAAAAGAGGTTTTTTATCAAAGTTTTCTTGGTACTGGGGAATTGTTGTAGGATTGTTTGCCTCATCCCTACTTGTCTTTGCCGCTGTTAATATCATTACCTTTAGCCCAGACACCCCTATTAGTTCGAGTGAAGTTAATCAAAACTTCTCCAATATAAAGCAAAAAATTAATGAAGTATCCTACTCTGTTGCTGTGGGGATTGGTACTAACTTCCCTTATGCATCGAATGAGAAGATTCCTCTCGATACTATTCTTAAAGACGATGCCCCTGGTGCTTATGACATTACAGCGAAGAAATTTATTGTCCCAACTGGAGAGGCAGGGTTTTATACTTTTTATTTTAAATCAAAAGCTTCCGCTTCATCTAATGATATTGTTCTTTATATAAATGGCAGCTATAACACCTATATTGCCAACACAAATACTGATATTTTTTCTGGATCGACTACAAAATACCTAAATGATGGAGATTATGCAGAAGTCTATGTTCAACTAGGAATGGGTTCTTCAGGCGACCTTATTGCCACAGACACAGTTCTCTTAATAAAAAGAGAAGCTAAACTCTAAGGGGCCCAAGTTCCCTGATCCCATTTATCAGCATCCCATAAAGCATAATTGCTCTTTGGCCATTCAAAAGGTAACTTACGACAATCAGAAATTGACTCGTTTACACCCTCCACATAAGAAATATCAATGGTCACAATAGCGGTCTCCTCCAATAGATTGGCCTTGGTCTGACCTAAAACTGCTGGTAATAGACTAGTGTTTCTTAAATTAAGAGGATATTTTTTAAAATCAGGACAAATACCATTTACCGAAGTTAAGCCTATTAAACGAAATATTCTTGCCTCACCTGAGGTCACATCAATCGTTATTTCATTACCAGCTTTAAAAGAACCAAAAACTTCATTGGCATAAAATAAAGTCGTGCCGTTCTTTCCATCACAATATCCATTCTGTCTATCCCAATTAACGATAATCGCGTAACAATCAAACACATCTACAGCTAAGGAAGCTGCATAATTTTGAGAGTTGAAATTTCTTTCTGGCAGTTTAAAATTAATTTTTGTAGAACTCGTCTTAGGCTTTGGTGCACAAGCACTTATTGAAATAAAAAAAATAGAGATATATGTAATTTGAAAAAATAAACTTTTCATCTGCCCCCTCTATCTTAACTATTTTACTATAGAACTTTTCGGAATTTTTTCTCCTAAACTGAAATGATTACAATAAATGAGATTTCAGGAACTTACCTGTTTTGGGTTTTACAACCAAGGAAAAAGTAATTCCGCGTACCTGATAAAGAGACAGTATTTCTGGTCAAAAAAGCTTGGTAATATGTTAGAATTCTGTTTATTTACTTAAGCTAAAATAAAGGAGAAAGTGTGAAAATTGTGAGACTTGAGAATATTATTGGTACAGATCGAGATGTTGAAGGACCAGGTTGGAAAAGCAGAAGATTATTATTAAAAAAAGATGGGATGGGTTTCTCTTTTCACGAAACTATCATTCCAGCTGGTGCTGAACTCCAGCTTTGGTATAAAAATCATCTAGAAGCTGTTTACTGTGTCGCTGGAAATGGAACAATTGAAGATCTAGCAACGGGTGAAATTCACGATATTAAAGATGGCACTCTTTATGCTCTAGATAATCATGACAAACATATTCTTAGAGGTGGTACAGAAGACATGCGATTGATCTGTGGCTTTAACCCACCAGTAACTGGGCGTGAAACACACGATGAGGATGGATCTTATAACTTAGCCGAATAATTAAAAACTAAAAAGGGATCAGGTAAACAAGACCCTAATCCCTTTTCATATATTCTGTTTTAAATTGTTATCTATGCTGCTTGATCAAGGGGAATACTTATAACCTGTACTCCAAAAGGAGAAATCATTTTTTTCAAAGTCGATATTTTAAGATCTTTTCCTTTTTTAAGATAATTACTAAGATTAGAGGCTGGGATTCCTGACAAATGGGAAAACTCTTTAAGCCCAATAACTCTAACGGCAGCTCTTAAGGCATCTAAATCATTATCAAACTCCTCTCTAAGAGCTTCAAAATATAATTTTCTTCTTCTTTTACTTTTTATTAGCTCAGAACTAAGATCTTTTTGCCAATCACTAAATCTATTTGCCATTTGAGTATTCCCTATAAATCTTTTTTGCAAGAGAGATGTCTCTCGATTGCTCCCTTTTAGTGTTTTTATTGCCTCCATTTAAAAGCAAAATTACCAACTCATCGTACAAAGCATAATAAACCCTCAACCCACTTGTAAATTTAAGCTCATAAATATCTTCCAATTGCTTAAAAGTTCCAAAATTTCTACTTATTAAGATTCTCGTTATCCGAACATCAACTTGAGTCTTCTGAGTAATATCAAGTTTTTTATACCATTTATCAAATTTCTTTGACTTAATAATTTTCATATATACCCTATCACAGACTTCATAGTTATAGCAAAGTATAATTATATTTTATAATAATTTCACCCTATAAAGAAAATAGAAGTTGAAACTCTTCAAATCAAATCGAAACTAACCTAAATTCTCAACGAATTCTTGATATTAGTTTATATGTTTGTTTAATTTTTAATTTTGAAATTGCTTAAGAACCTAAATTATTCATGACTACTCTTCAGACCCACTCTTCGCATTTGTGAATATGAATAAAGAAAAAAGATAAGATGTGAGTTGATAACATCAAAAAGAAGTTCGACTTGTCCCCCCACGACAAAAGCGACAAGATAACTTGCTATGGCCCAACTCACGTCTGTCTTAGTTTTTACCAATTCTAAAAACCAAAGTAATAAAAAACTAATAAAAAATATTAAGCCAGGAATGCCATAATTTGCTCCATGCTCGAGAAAAATATTATGACTATGACCAGAATAATCTTTGGCCCATATATCATACTTCTTTTTAATTGCTGGAACGTTATAAGAAAATTGATCAGCACCTAACCCAAAAATAGGTTTTTCTTGAATTGTTTTTATTGCTGAATAGAATTGGCTCATTCGTTTGAAATTAGAACCATCATTGATATTGAAATACCTGTTATCAGAGCTTCCTGTATAACTGATAACTGCAATTGACAAAACACTCAAAGCACCAAAACCAATTAAAGCCGCACCAATTCTTGGCCGATATTTCAAGAGAATAAAACTTCCTCCAGCGAGTAAGGCCAAAACAGCTCCTCTCGTTTCACTAAAGCCAATGGCAAGTAAATTAAAAATTGAAAAGAGAATCAACCATCTTTTACTTATATAAGTTTTAACTTTATTTAAATTGAACCAAGCCCCTAAACCTAGAACCATCATAAGCGCTGAGGAATATCCGTACCTCATATAATTAGTAAAGCCGCCAACTCTATTGTGGTATTTATCAGGCACATATTCCCACTTCACTGGATCAAAACCAAACTTTGAACGAGAAATTCCTACAAAAAATCCCACTATAATTGCAAACAAAAGTAAATTTAATAAAAGTTTAATATGTTTTTTTGGGGCCTGCTTAAAAAAGTATAAAAGTGTTCCAATACAAAAAACTCCAAAAAGATAATACTTCACTTCTTGAAAAGCTTTGTTTGGGTTTACTAAACTTTCTAAATTATAAAAACTCGCAACTAGTCCCCAAATAGAAAGAGCAATTAAGGCCCAACTGCTTTTAGGAAGCTTATAGCGTAGTCCTTCTTTAAACAAAAATAAAGTTGGAACAAAAATAAGAATATGATATCCAGCAACAATTGTAGGACTTGCAGTTAACCCCAAAAATAGAAAAATCATTCCCCAAAAAATAAAATGATACTTCTTTGAAAATCCTTGTCCACTTGCTCGATTCAATTCAAACACTTTCACCTCTTTATTACTGTCTAGTTAATAAATAATAATATATGTCTAAGAAAACATCTATGAGAAAGATGGTTGTGGCTATATCAACATATTTTGAAAAGCTAAAGATGATTTCAAGCTGAGTCTTTAATCACCTACACCTTACTCCCTCAAGCCTGCTTAACACTGTTAATCTGACCATTTTATTGTTATATTCTTTGTATATTGGGTTCGAGTCCCCTCAACTCCCCCCCTAGCTAAACAGGTAAATGAGGTGGAAAACAATAGCATCTAGACAATGTAAACATTTGTTTTTACTGTATTTTTTCCCCTGAGGCCCCTCTGAAAGAATTGGTAAAAAAATAAGGTAGAATAATGGACAAAAAGACACTAATTAAACAGCTTAAGTCAGGTAAAACCGAACCTCAACTTGAAAAAGTAGAATTCAAACGGTCGTGGAGTCAATCTCATGGTAAGAAAATATCCGCAATTGCAAATCAAGAGGGAATAGTTACTGGTTGGGTTGTTGTTGGAATGGAAGATAATGGTCAACCTTCTGGTCATGATCTTAAATGGTTAACCGAAACAGAACATGCAATTTCAAATCACATTCGAGAGTACCTTGAACCGTCATGGGCGGTTAAGTCTATTTCTAGCGAAGAAGTAGGTACAGGTCATATAATATTAATTGAAATAGAAAATCCACAAGATGTAGTTAAGTGGAACGGAACCGCGTACAAGCTAATAGGAACTCAAAGTTTTGATATGAAAGAACATGAAGTCATGGCCCTTTCATTAAAGCTTCCTGGTACAGACTTCTCAAAAATAAAGTACAAAGGCGGCTATGATGCGTCTTTAATAACTTCTTTTGCTAAAAAAGTAATTGAAAACTCAAATGACTTTCAAATTGACACTAATTCAATGAGCCCATTAGATATACTAAGAACACTAAATATTTATGAAACTAATACTGCAGGAATTCTGTTTGGAGACTTTCCTTGTAGAATAGTCCATTTCGATGAGGATGGAGATATCCTTGATCAAAAAGAAATAAAAGGACTCTACCATGTTATTTCAAATAGCTTCATTGAAGAGATTCAAAGTCGTGCTAGAACAAAAGGTACAGATGTCTCAGACAATTCACTATCAGCAAAAGAAGAGACACCATATCCTATAAAAGCACTAAGAGAAGTATTAGCAAATGCTGTTGCCCATGCACTCTATCAAAAAAACAATGGTGATATAGTTGTAGAAACACATCCCAATCGCATCACTGTTAGAAACAACTGTACAAAGGAAGCCGAGGCTTTTGTTGACAAATGGTTCTCACGAATAAATAAGTCCACCAATAAACATCTCATGAACACTCTTCGTATCCCTAGGATTACTGATGAACAAGGTACAGGGAAAATTCGAATTTTCCGATTGATGCTTGAAGCTGGAAAAAGAGAACCTGTAATGGGGTTTCAAAATTTAGGAGACTATGCACGATGGTCAGTCACTCTTTACAATGAAGAGGGAAATATAGAAATAAACAAAATTTCTAATGAAATTAAAGATAAGTTCAAAAGCAAAGATGAATGGAGAATTGCTACTGCATTGCTACTTTGGAGAGAACAAAAATGGTCTAAAATAGAAACGTTTTTAGATGATCACTTTAAATACGTCGCGAACCAAGTAATAAAAAATCAATACTCACCTGTATCTCGCTATGACGATAAACTATATACTAAAAGGTGGGCTGAAATTAGATTAACTGGCCAGGTAACTAAACAGTTTACAGAAGCAGAAAAAGAGTTCTGGCTTAAACTCTTAAACGGATTTTCATTTAGAAGTGGAGCTGGTGGAAATATTACATCTGCTGAAGCAAGAAAAATTATTGGATTGTCTGACTCTAGTTCTGAAAAAACACAACTTGCTCGATTATTTAGTGAATGGCAAAAAAGCGGCAAGATGGAAATGATCAAAAAAGGTCATTGGAAATTTACTAAAGAGTTTAGTGAAAAAAAGTGAAGATCTATAAAATAATATATGTCTAAGAAAACATCTATGGAAAACTTATCATCACCCTTCTCTAACGCGCAACTCAACCATAAGTCTGCTGGAACCATTTGCTCGTTAGAGATAGACCTTGCTCTAAGGATATTTTGGGGCTCCAATTAAAAAGTTTTTTTGCAAGAGTGATGTCTGGCATTCGCTGTAGGGGATCATCCTGAGGAAGATCTTTATAAATAATCTTAGAGGTGCTTTTAGTTTCCTGTATAACAAGTTCGGCTAATTTCTTAATTGAAATCTCATAAGGATTGCCAAAATTAATTGGGCCAATCTGGTCATGGGAACTTTCCATAAATTTTATCATTCCCTCAATTAAATCTGAAATAAAACAAAAACTTCTTGTTTGATTTCCATTGCCATAAATTGTGAGGTCATTCCCCCTTAATGCCTGAATGAGAAAATTAGAAATAACTCGCCCATCATCAGGAAGCATATTAGGGCCATAAGTATTAAAAATGCGCATAATCTTTATAGGAACTTTATGCTCTTTATAATAATCATAAAATAAAGTTTCAGCACATCTCTTTCCCTCATCATAGCAAGAACGAGGCCCCATAGTATTGACATTACCAAAGTATTCTTCTGCTTGTGGATGAACTTTCGGGTCACCATAAACTTCACTCGTCGACGCTTGCAGAATCTTAGCTCCTTCTTTTTTTGCTAATCCCAACATATTAATTGCTCCCATAACAGAAGTCTTAGTCGTCTTAATAGGATTAAATTGATAATGTGGAGGACTCGCAGGACAGGCCAGATTATAGATTTCGTCCAATCCTTGATAATAAAAAGGTTCAATCACATCATGTTCAATAAGTTCAAAGTTTTTATGATTTAAAATATTTTTTATATTTTTTTTCCTGCCTGTAAAAAAATTATCAAGACAAATAACATAGTCTCCACGCTCAAGAAGTTTCACACAAAGATGGCTTCCAATAAACCCCGCACCTCCAGTGACTAAAACCTTTTTCATATAAAACTCACATCCTAATAAGCGTTCTTATTGACGAATCCTTTCCAGAAAGTCAGAAAAATAATGGATATATCTAACCAAAAAGACCAATTTTTAATATACCAAATATCACATTCAATTCGCTTCTCAATAGAAGTATCCCCTCTCCAGCCATTAATTTGGGCCCAACCAGTAATTCCGGCCTTAAATTTATGCCTTAACATATAATCAGGAATATCCTCTCTAAATTTTTCTACATAAACAGGTCTTTCAGGTCGTGGCCCAACTAAACTCATCTCACCCACCACAACATTCCAAAGCTGCGGAAGTTCATCTAAAGATGTTTTTCTTAAAAAACCGCCAATCTTAGTTACTCTTGGATCATTTTTTACTGTCCAACCTTCTTTATTCGCTTCGCCAACAATCATTGAGCGAAATTTCCACATCTTAAATTCCTTGCCGTCGACACCCATTCTCACTTGGCCATAAAAAATAGGTCCCTTACTTGTCAGCTTTACCAATAAAGCAATGATAAGCAAAAGTGGAGACAAGAAAACTAATCCTAACAGACAGGCAGAAAAGTCAAAAACTCTTTTCATAAGTAAACTAAAACTTTTGGCATTAGGCTCATTAATGCTTAAGACAGGAATGCCTTTAAAGTTCTGTAATGAAAATCCTAATTTAGCGTATTCCACATCAGGAAGAACCATAATTGGAATAAGAGATCGAGATAATTTTTCTATATAAGCTTGAGCTTCGTTGGCATGGACGGTATCAAATCCAATGACAACTCCGTCACAGTTTTGCTCTTCGAAGTTTTTAGGATTAAATTCTTCAGTAGTCATAAGTTCTTTGAAGTCTGAGGGAGCTTTAAACCAATTAAGAATCTTATAATTAGAGTAATTTTTCACAATATTATAATATTTTTTAATACTCTCACCATCTCCTACCAAGACAAGCTTGATAGGGAGTTTCAAAAGTAAATTTCTAAAATATAATTTTAAAACAACTAGAATTGAAGTCGAGCTTGTAAAATAAATAAACAGCATAATTCTAGAGAGTCTGTCATGAGATGAAAAAAATGATAGTGCCAAGAAAATAAAAAAAGCAATAAAATTTGCTTTTACAATTCCTATAACTTCTTTAGCAGAGCTATCAAACCTAGTGGCTTCATAAACTTTAGTATTTTTAAAAGTAATAACGCTTACGATTACTAATAAAAACCCGTAGCCTAAATATCTAAACAGTAAAGAGTCTGCGGCTTCACCTCCAACTTCAAGATGAAATCTCAAATAATAGGCAAACATCCAGGTTAAATAAACAACTAAAGCATCTACAATTCGGTTTTTATAATTAAGACTACGTATCTCTCGATTCATAACACCTTGATTCCTTATCACTTCTTCAATCCATTTATTTTAACGTTATAAAAGCGAAATATCCATTTTTATGGTCAAAATGGTATTTATTTGCTTACAATCAATTATGAATTTAGTTTCGATTATAACACCCTGCTATAATGCAGAAAAGTATTTACAACAAACATATCAATCTGTTTCCTCCCAAGAACATCAAAAATGGGAATGGATTATCGTTGATGACTGCTCTAATGATAGCTCCTTTGCTATTTTACAACAATTTGCAAAAAATGACTCTCGAATTAAAGTTTTTAAAAATGATAAAAACTCTGGAGCCGCGATTACACGAAATCGTTGCTTAGAGGAGGCTAATGGAGATTATGTAGCATTTTTAGATGTTGACGACTTATGGGCCAAAGAAAAACTAAAAAAGCAAATCGAATTTGCCCAAGCTAAAAAGGCCATTTTCACCTACCATGATTATCAACTTATTGACCCCCAAGGGGTATTTATTAAGAACCAATTATGTCCCAAATCACTTGTCGCCAAGGATCTTTTAAAATTTAATCCTTTTGCAACATCCTCAATTCTTATTCAACGTCAACTTATTGAATCACACTCTATTCGTTTCAAAAAACACCTCCGTAGAAGACAAGATTATCTTTTTTGGTATGAAGCCATTGAAGCCTGTGGAAAGGCTTATGGCATGAATGATATCCTCAGTTCTTATCGACTCATCGGTGGAGACTCCCTTTCTGCGAATAAGAAGAAAATGGCCCTCATCCAATGGAAACTTTATCGAAAAGAGTTTAAACTTTCTCTATTCTCTTCACTTTATTATTTTTGTTTTTATGCTATTCACGGTTTAAAGAAGTATTTTTTGAAGTA